>TARA_B110000211_G_scaffold143715_1_pt1 | contig 20135 bp, 14 predicted proteins | sample TARA_B110000211 | Tara Oceans TARA_B110000211 (sample SAMEA4397516) | marine metagenome | biome: Polar Biome; feature: [DCM] deep chlorophyll maximum layer (ENVO:01000326); material: water (ENVO:00002006), including particulate matter (ENVO:01000060) such as... | depth 30 m
CTACCTAGCAGTAGGAGTCCCATCTGAAAAAAGGGGTGGTACCTCCGGGGTAGAAAGCCAGTAGTTGACTAAGTATCTCAATCTATGCCGAAACCAGTTGCCCTAAGGCTAGGATAAGAGTTATTCGTTACGTTTTCGCGTGGGCTGGGGACTCCTTGGATCACCTCTTAATATGTCGAGCTATATAATATTTTTATTCTAATAAAAATGACAGCTAGCGTCTTGACTCTCATTTCATTTAACGTTAAAGTAAACTTAGTTGTTTGCTCTTATTCCAAGATAAGAGTCATGAAAAATTATAATTAAGGGAAAGATGTATATGGCAGACCTATTAAGTAAAGCAGGGGCGAGTGCGATTGCAATTGCTAACAGTCAACGATTTATACCGGGCGGGGTAAGCTCTATTAATCGTTTGATGTCCCCCTCTATCGCATTTAGTCGTGGTAAGGGCGCATTAATATGGGACTCAGCTGGCAAAGAATACATCGATTTTCATGCAGGTTTCGCCCCGTTTTTACTAGGGCATAATCAAGACGAAGTGAACAACGCTGTCATTAAAGTAATCGAAGAAGCAAAGAGTCTGTTTGGTTCTGGACCAGTTGATATGGAAGGTGAATTAGCAGCTCTTCTGTGTAATTCGATAGATGCGCTGGAGAAAGTTACCTTTCTGAATACTGGCAGCGAAGCTACCGCGCTAGCAATTAAACTAAGTAGGGCCGTTACAGGAAAGGATCACATAATTTCCATGCAAGGCAGTTACAACGGTAATAGCGACGAATTAGCAAGCAATGTATTTAATACTCTTGAGCAGATTGGGCCGCGTGTATCACCAGGTGAGTATCCGCTGTTCCCCTTAGGTGCAGGCACCCTGATCCAGAAGCAAAAAGTGGTACACAACGTTAACTTCAATGACTTGGATTCGATTCGGTATGTGGTCGAAAAATATCCAGTGGCTGCCGTTATTTTAGAGCCTGTGTTACAAAATGTTGGTGTTATATGTCCAGCTGAAGGCTACCTCCAAGGACTGCGTGAACTAGCTGATTTACATGGATTTTTAGTTATTCATGACGAAGTTAAAACGGGTTTTCGACAGGGCGTTGGTGGCTATTCGTCTGTGGCTAATGTCATGCCTGATTTAGTAACCTATGGCAAGGCTGTGGCCAACGGTTTTCCAATAGGCATGCTGGGGGGTAAGGCGAAATATATGGACGAGTTTGTATCTCCTGACATTTCCAAGAGACCGCTACTTGCTGGAACCTATAATGGCCATCCAGTGGGTTTGGCTGCGTCAATAGCCACGGTTAATTTCTTGATCGATCATGGTACTGAGGTCTACGGTCATTTGGAAAAGCTAGGACAGCAGGCTGAAGATGGGATGAATGCTGCTTTTTTAAGTAAGGGTATTAAAGGTGTGGTTACTCGTCTAGGGTCAGCTATGTCATTTTACTTTATGGATCACTTGCCGGTCGATTTCCATGATTTGTTGTTACATCACGACTTTGATAGGGATTTAGCTGTTCGCAGAAGACTTGTCGAAGAGGGAGTTTTTGTAGTTCCTGTGGCGACCAAACAAATCTCGATTTCGTCAGCGCATACAGAGCGAGACATTGAGATGTTAGTTAAGAAGTTTGAAGAATGTTTAATCTGACTAATTTATTTTCACTACAAGTGGGGTGGAAACAATGAAAGCAGGTGATATATTGAAATTAAAGCCTCGGATTCTGAGTCAAGCAGACCGCGAGAGCTATTTTCGCGATGGTTTTTTGTGCGTTAAAGAAATAGTGCCTGTAGATGTTTTGGCAAGATTGCAGCAGGTGACTGCGGGTTTTCAAGAGCAGAGCCGCCTTGTCAGGCAATCAGATGATAGGTTTGATGTCAGTCCGGAGCACTCTTCGTCTAGCCCAGTATTGCGTCGATTAAAGTCTCCAGATATTCAGCACAAGGCCTATTGGGATTTTACCTGTGGGCTTATGGCTGATGTTGCTGCAGAGTTGTTGGGACCAGATGTTGTCTTCCATCATTCGAAACTTAACTTTAAGTGGTTCGATACCACCGATACGGTTAAATGGCACCAGGATATTCAGTTCTATCCGCATACGAACTATAACGTTCTGACTATTGGTTGTTACCTGGCTGATACAGATATGAGCAATGGCCCTTTAGCTGCGCTGCAAGGTTCGCACAACGAAAAGTTGTATGATCAGTATGATGAGGATGGGAATTGGACCGGAATGTTGTCTGATAGTGATGCCGCTGGCCTTGACGATTCGCGCGTCAAATATATGACAGGCAAGGCTGGCACAATCACAATTCACAACGCCCGCACGCTTCATTATTCCCCTGCATCAAAGAATTCCGTACCAAGGCCTCTTTTACTTAACGCCTATACATCTGCAGATGCTAAACCCTATACAGCGCATTCTAGCCCTACTGAAAACACTTATAAAATTGTACGTGGAGAGCAAGCCGTCTGGGCAGAGCATGACTCCAGACCCTGCCAGCTTCCGCCCGACTGGGCTGGCACTTACAGTTCTATCTACGCGGCACAATCAGGCGAAAACAAGTCTGATTGATCGGACTTTATATACCCTGCAATGTTTTAAAGAAAGTGCATATTTTTAATATTATAGATCGGAGATAACAGATGAAGTTGGCTAGAGTGGGTGAAGTTGGCAGAGAAATTCCAGCATTAATTGATGCGGACAATATCGCTTATAGTTTGGTTGGTGTGATCGGCGATGTGGACGGTAGTCACTTGTCGCCAGAAGTTCTTGCTATGTTACAGAAAATCGATATCAAAAAGCTTTCTATAATTGAGCATCCCTATCGTGTCGGCGCATGTGTTGCTGCACCATCCCAAGTGATATGCGTGGGGCTTAATTACTTTGAACACGCAAAAGAATCTGGTATGTCAGTTCCCAGTGAGCCTATTCTTTTTATGAAATCACCAAGTTCAATTTGCGGTCCTAATGATAATACGATTCTCCCTCGAAATTCAAAGAAAGTCGACTGGGAAGTTGAGCTAGGAATAGTTATCGGGAGTCGTTGTTCCTATGTAGATGAAAAGGATGCGCGGAGTTATATCGCCGGATTTTGTTTGGCTAATGATATTAGTGATCGCGGGTTTCAACTTGAAGGCACAGGTCAATGGGTAAAAGGCAAGAGTGCTGATACCTTTGGGCCAGTCGGACCCTGGCTAGTGACCTGTGATCAAGTGCCAAATATTAGCAATTCAGATTTATGGTCAAAGGTGAACGGTGAATATATGCAGGCCGGACATACCTCAGATATGATTTTTAGTATTGATTTTATCGTCAGCTATATTAGTCAGTATATGACATTACAGCCGGGAGATATTATTTTGACCGGAACGCCGTTTGGTGTAGGCCTCGGACTTAACCCGCCCAGGTATCTGTCTGAGGGCGATATTGTTGAGCTTGGTATCGACGGACTCGGCACGCAAATTCAAGAAATGGTTCCGTGGAAAGCCTAAGCCCTAATCATGCCAAGCAAGTAGAATCGATAATTGTTGAGGGTGATTGGCTATCTTTTTTTAGCGCTTGCCGCAGTACTTTTGAATCCCATCGACTGATCGAAGATTACGCTCGTCGGTTTTCTTTTGGAACCGATGCCAGTTTTTATCGTATGGTGCCAAAGTTGGTGATCAAGATTACAGATGAACAGCAGCTTAGAGATTTACTCAACATCGCCTTGGAATTTAATATATCTCTAACGTTTCGTGGAGCAGGGACCAGTTTGTCAGGACAGGCGGTCACCGATAGCGTGCTAGTGATGCTTGAAGCTAATTGGGACAAAATTCGAATATTAGATGATGGTCAGCGTGTAGAGTTGCAAACCGGCGTTATAGGTGCTGACGCCAATCGCGCACTGTCTAGTTTTAAACGTAAAATCGGACCAGACCCCGCCTCTATAAATGTCTGTAAGGTCGGGGGAATTGTCGCCAATAATTCGAGTGGTATGTGTTGTGGCACAGCTCATAACACATACCAAACACTCTCATCAATGCGAGTAATTTTGGCTGATGGTGGTCTCTTAGATACGGGTAGTGCCGATAGCATTAATCGCTTTAGGGTGACGCACCCTCAGTTGTTATCGGAGTTACAGGCTCTGGGCAGAACGGTTTGCGCTAACACTCCGCTGGCAGAAAAAATTAGGCACAAATATAAGATCAAAAATACCACGGGCTATAGTCTTAATTCACTGATTGATTATCAAGATCCAATTGAAATTCTAATCCATTTGATGGTTGGCTCCGAGGGTACATTAGGTTTTATTTCAAGTGTCACCTTAGAGACTATTCCTGTCTACCCTTGTCGAGGGGTTTCACTGGTCCTGTTTGACGATATGACTGAGTGCTGTCTGGCAGTCTCCGCGCTTAAGGCCTCACCTGTTGAGGCCATTGAATTGATCGATAGCCGATCTATGGTGTCAGCGGTGGGGAAACCAGGGTTCCCCTTGGATATGAAAGCAGTCGTGGGGCTAGGCAATGATGCCGCCGCTTTACTTTTGGAGAGTAGCGCAGCTTCCCAGCAGGAGCTACTGCAAAAAAATTATCAGATATTAATGTTTCTGGATGATTTTAAAACTGTTGGGAAACCACATTTTTCCTCAGAGCCGACGATTATTGAAGAGCTTTGGTCGATTCGGAAAGGGTTATTTCCGTCGGTTGGCGGTCTCAGGAAAACGGGAACCACAGTGATTATTGAGGATGTGGCTTTTCCTATCGAATCTTTAGCTGCTGGTGTTCGTGATCTGCAAAAATTATTTATTCAGTTTGGCTATGATGATGCCCTTATCTTTGGGCATGCTCTAGAGGGTAATCTACACTTTGTGTTTTCTCAGAGCTTTGATACTGAGCCTGATCGAGATCGTTATCGCGGCTTTATGGATGCTGTCTGCCATTTGGTGGCGATAGATAATAACGGGTCTTTAAAGGCTGAACACGGAACGGGTCGTAATATAGCGCCCTATGTAGAGCTTGAATGGGGGGCGGAAGCCTATTCATTGATGTGGGAAATAAAACGCATATTTGACCCCAGGGGTATATTGAACCTAGGCGTAGTCTTGAATGATGATCCAGAGATTCATTTGAAGAATCTAAAGTCGATGCCGGCGGCTCACCCGTTGATCGATAAATGTATTGAATGTGGATTCTGCGAGCCGGTATGCCCGTCTCGTGAGCTTAGTCTTACCCCGCGACAGCGTATTGCTCTGTACCGAGAAATTAAACAGAAACAACGCTCCGGAGATAGCGCTGAAAGCATTAATAAGCTGCTGAAAAGCTTCTCTTATCTGGGAATTGATACCTGTGCTGCTACTGGCCTATGCGAGGAGAAATGCCCAGTGGGAATTAATACCGGTGAGTTTATTAAGGAGTTGCGTCAGGAACAGAATCAGAAGTGGAGCTCGTCGGCCAATCTAATTGCGCGGCATTTTGGTGGCGTCACTCAGATGGTACGTGGGGGCCTGGAGGTGGCGCATGCCGGGCATCGGTTATTGTCTACCACAGGCATGACTGGTTTTACTAAGGGATTGAGGCGTCTGTCAGGCAATCAATTGCCTATATGGACCCCAGCTATGCCCAGGGCAGGAAAGCCCCGTAGGCTAATAAACTACCGTCCCGCAATCGCAGGTGATGAATTAGTTTACTGGCCTAGCTGTGCAGCGAGCAACTTTGCGCCGCCGGCTGGAAGGGCTCAATCGACATTGCCGGAGATAGTGCTTGGATTGCTAGATAAAGCAGGTTTTAGGGTCAGATTGGCTTATGACGATAGTCTATGCTGCGGGCAGCCCTTTGATAGTAAAGGTCACCGCAATACTGCGGATGCTAAGCGACAAGAGTTGCATGAGCGCCTGAAGGAATTATCAGATGGCGGGCGAATCCCTATTTTGTGTGACACCAGCCCCTGTATGTTAAGGATACAGCAGCTCGATTCATTACTTCGGTTTTATGATCCCATCGAGTTTGCACTCGAACACCTTGCCGATCGATTACAGTTCAACCCTATTAATGAAAATGTAGCCCTCCATATTACCTGTAGTACACGAAAAATGGGGCTAGCCGACAAAGCTGAGCAATTGGCCAAGCTTTGTGCGGAGCAAGTTGTTATCCCCATTGGTATTGAATGCTGTGGTTTTGCAGGTGATAAGGGCTTTGTCATACCAGAACTGAATGCCAGCGCTCTCAGATCTCTTAGGGGACAAATCGAGGATTGCAGTCAGGGGTATTCTACAAGTTTGACCTGCGAAATAGGACTTATGCACCACGGGGGAAAGCCCTATAGTTCAATTTTGTATCTGGTCGATCAGGCGTGCAGGTGAAGGTGAGATATGGCTAATAATTCAATGAGTGTGCAGCTCATAGCAGATGTCTCAAATATTCTTGGGGAAGGAATCGTTTGGCATCCACGAAGTAATTCCATCTATTGGCTGGATATCTATCCTATGTGCACACTTTGGGCAATGGATTTGGACAGTCGAGTTATTCGCTCTCGTGAGTTAAACAGTAACCTTTATTGCATCAGAAAATCTAATGATGGCGGCTTGGTAGGATTATCAAAGTCTGGTCTTGTTTGGATAGATACTCTGAATTTACTAATTACTGGTGAGCAGAAAATTCTGACTACTAATAATAGTTACCGCTTTAATGATGCTAATTGTGATTCAGCTGGCAGGTTATGGACCGGCACTATGCGTGACAATTTCATGTTGGTGAATGGGGCGATGCAGGATCTTGATAATACCGGTCGACTTATTTGTATCGACTCAGGTGGTCTTGCCAATACGGTTGATTATGGTTATGGCTGTCCAAATACAATGGCATGGTCACCTGATGAGACAATTATGTACTGTGCAGATTCAGTCTCTGGCTGGATTTATGCCTATGATTTTGACATTGGGAAAGTTGAATTATCTAGCAGACGAAATTTTTTTAAAGATTCACAGCTCGGTATCCCTGATGGATCAGCTATTGATAGTGAGGGGTGTCTGTGGAATGCGCGTTGGGACGGGGCGGCGGTGGTTAGAATAACTCCAGATGGCAAGATCGATTGTATTATTGATCTTCCAGTCTCGCGGGTCACCGACTGTGCATTTGCAGGCGCAGATTTGCAAACCCTATACATCACGACAGCAAGTTTTGGTTTGTCAGATGAAGAGAGCAGAAGTCAGCCTCTGGCTGGTTCGGTGTTTTCAGTTTCGCTACCATTTACCGGAAGTGATAAGGGTAGTTACAGTCATCTGTAGCGCCAATCAGGGGCCAGACAGGTTTATTCGTGTTAGCCAGATTTACTTTTTTGGTTTTTGCGTGTCGGGTATCCTTGATGCGAGATGCTGAAACTAAATTCCGTTTTAATCTGTCAGCGTCCCCTTATAACGACTCACTGATGCTGTTGAATAGGACAGTGACAACTTATCAAATTTCGCAAACTAAATAATTGGCGCCAAAGGATTAACCATGTCTGATACTTTGATACACCCAGTCACCGAGCAATGGAAAGACAATGCTTGGATAAATCAAGATCGTTATCAGGCCATGTACAGGGAGTCGATTAAACATCCCGAGGAATTTTGGGCGAAGCAGGCCGAGGAGTTTCTGTCCTGGGAGTCGCCATGGCAGACGGTCTGTGACTATAGCTTCGAAAGGGCGGAAGCAACCTGGTTTGGCGGCGGCACACTGAATGTTTCGGTTAACTGTATTGATCGTCACCTTAACGAGCGAGCGGATCAGACTGCTTTAATTTGGGAAGGCGATGAGCCGGCAGATGATAAGAAAGTCACCTATCGCGAATTGCACGATAAGGTCTCGCGCATGGGTAATGTCCTGCGTGATCGCGGTGTTAAAAAAGGCGATCGGGTCTGCATCTATATGCCCATGATCCCCGAAGCCGCCTATGCCATGCTCGCCTGCGCACGCATTGGCGCTGTTCACTCAGTGGTATTTGGAGGTTTTTCTCCCGGGGCGTTGAAAGACCGCATATTGGATTCTGGTTGCAACGTTGTTATTACCGCTGACGAAGGTTACCGCGGTGGTAAAATAGTGCCGATAAAGGCCAATGTTGACAAAGCATTGGTAAATTGCCCAAACGTACATACCTGTCTAGTGGTGGAGCGCACTGGTGGCAGTATCGAGTGGGCCAGCAATCGTGATATCTGGTATGAGGCTTCGATTCAGGTGGTGTCTGCGATCTGTGCAGCAGAGATAATGGACTCCGAAGACCCGCTTTTTATTCTCTACACCTCAGGCTCCACCGGTAAACCTAAGGGTGTTATGCATACCACCGGCGGCTACCTATTAATGGCAGCCATGAGCCACAAATATACCTTCGATTACAAAGAGGGAGATATTTACTGGTGTACTGCAGATGTAGGTTGGATTACCGGGCACAGCTATATTCTTTACGGCCCGCTTTGCAATGGAGGCATCTCGCTAATGTTTGAGGGTGTGCCGACCTACCCGGATGCGTCGCGTTTTTGGCAGGTGATTGATAAGCATCAGGTCAATCAGTTCTATACCGCTCCTACTGCCATTCGTGCTCTGATGGGGGCGGGTGACAAGTGGGTTGAAAGTACCTCACGCAGCTCATTAAAACTGCTCGGCACGGTAGGGGAGCCGATTAATCCAGAAGCCTGGGAATGGTATTATCAGGTCGTTGGCCAGTCACGTTGCCCGATTGTTGATACCTGGTGGCAAACCGAAACCGGGGCTCATATGCTGACTCCATTGCCCGGCGCCACCGACCTCAAGCCGGGTTCTGCGACTCAGCCCTTTTTTGGCGTAGTGCCGATTTTGCTGGACACTAAAGGTAATGAGATTAGAGGTGCCGGTGAAGGCCTATTGATGATTAAGTCATCATGGCCGAGCCAGATACGCACGGTTTATGGGGATCATCAGCGCTGTATCGAGACTTACTTCAGTGCATATCCAGGCTATTATTTCACCGGCGATGGCGCGCGACGCGATGAAGATGGCTATTACTGGATCACTGGTCGAGTTGATGATGTGTTAAATGTCTCCGGTCACCGCATGGGTACCGCAGAAGTAGAAAGTGCCTTGGTGCTGCACGAGAAAATAGCTGAGGCTGCGGTGGTGGGGTATCCCCATGATATTAAAGGGCAGGGTATTTATTGTTACGTCACGCCAATGTCTGGGGTCCAAGCTGATGACACGTTGCGCGCGGAGTTGGTTAGTCTATGTGTGTCGGAAATTGGACCGATTGCCAAGCCCGATATTATACAGTGGGCTCCTGGATTACCGAAAACTCGGTCAGGGAAGATTATGAGACGGATATTGCGCAAGTTAGCCGCCAATGAACTCGATAGCCTAGGTGATACGTCTACGCTCGCTGACCCGTCGGTGGTCGATGAGCTCATTGAGAATCACGTGATAAGTCCTCGACGTCAGTAGTGACAGTTATTAAGTAAGTTTCTCTTTTATGCAAGGAATGACGGTTTAGGGGCAATTGTCTGGGAAGCTCGGTAGTGGCTGGAGGAATATGGTGATAAGTGTGAGAACTTTATCACTGCTCAGCTGGGAGAATGTTGTTGTCTCCGAGTTAGCTATTGATTTCGTCAGTGGGGCTGGCAAAAATGTAGTGATCTTAATAAAAATCGCCCATCAATTGTCTGATTTTGTTTTAGTGTTGACTTTATATAAGTTTAACGTTAAAGTTACGCAAAAGAGGTTGTTTACCTCTTTTTTTTAAGCTTGGATTTAACGTTAAAGTCCCGGTGCGGTTTTCTTTCAAATTAGTATAATAATTACCCAAGGGGGTATTGGATATGAAAAACATTAAATTAGACGGGCCTTCGGTTCGAGTTTTGGCGGCGGCTATAGGCTTAGTATGCGCCAGTAGTAACCTATATGCTCAAGAGACTGTTGAGAATCGGAGTGTACTTGAAGAAATAATTGTTACGGCACAGAAACGTGAACAAGGCCTTCAAGACGTGCCGGGAACCGTCTCTGCATTGTCTGGTGAGTCACTGAATGCTCGAGGTTTGGGGGGTATTCAGGACTATTCTAACTTTGTCCCAGGGATGATTTTTTCCGGGACTGCCTTCGTTGGTGAACGCTCAGGTCCTGACATCACCGTTCGAGGTGTTGCTAATTCGAGACTGTTCGACATGGAGACAAGTATAGCGACTGCGACTACTGGCTTTATTTACGGTCAAATGCCAGCATATTCGTTTAACCCTCGACTGATGGATGTCAAGCGAGTGGAGGTCCTAAAGGGGCCGCAGGGTACTCTGTATGGCGCTGCGTCAATGGGTGGTACTGTAAAGGTTATACCTAATGAGCCCGATGTCGGCGGCTTCACCGGAAAAATTTCAACAGGACTGGGTTATACAACTGATGGGGCTGAAAATTCTGAATTGAGTGGAGTGGTGAATATTCCATTAATTGAAGATATTCTTGCAGTCCGTATGTCTGCCTACTCCTTCACGGACTCTGGCTTTATCGATGCTCGGATGGTAACTGGTAACCCCAATGCTCAGAGAGGCGGTAGTGCTCTTGCTAGTGGTGCCAGTGGGCCAATTAATGGCAATGATGTGGTTATTTACAACGTGGGAGAATCCTCTCCAAACGTAATTGAAAATATTAATGATGTGGAAACTGTGGGTGGCCAGTTCGCTGCAAAGTACACGCCGAGCGAAAAATTTGATGCTACGCTTTCAGTCTTTTTCCAATCTAAGGATGAGGGTTCATTGGGTAATTATGAGCCATCCTTATCAAGCAGCATGAATGAGAGAACAACAGAACTATTTATACTACAGCCATCTTCGACGGAGTATGCGATAAGTCAGTTAGAGCTCCGTTATGACGTAGGTTTTGCAGAGCTACACTCAGTGACAGGTAAATTAAATCGAACATTCACGAATGCAACCGATTTCTCTGCGATTGTTCATGGTTCGCTTGGTGGTGATGGCAACACCCAGGTTCCAGGTACCGCGCCAGTAAACTTCAAAGCCGATATTGACGTTTTCAGTCAGGAGATTCGTTTAGATGGAACTGCGGATGTGCTATCTGGACTTAACTGGTCGGTGGGGTATTTTTACCAAAAAGAAGATCGTTTGGCTACTGGCGCAGTTCCGGTGAGCCCGAGTTGGATGGCAAACGGGGGCGCTAATGACTTGCTGCCGCCAAGTGGCACACGCTGGGTTTGGGCTGGTGAATACGATTCCGACTATGAAAACAATTCTCTTTTCGTTGATCTGAGCCTTTCCCTGACGGATAGTATTGTCTTCAGCGTTGGCGCGAGAAATTCCAAACAGGATTTGAGTTCAACGCGACGTGATTTTGGTAATGTTTTTGCTGGAGCTAGCACGCCTGATGGTTACACGTTGGCATCGCAGAAAATCGATGAAGATCAAACCACGACTCGTATGGCTTTGACCTGGAACCAATCTGATGATGTGATGATTTATGCAAGTGCGGCCGAGGGCTTCAGAATTGGTGGAGCTAACCCTGCTGGAAATCTCAGTACAACAGGTTGCCAAAATGCACTTAATCAATTAGGGATAACTGATGCGGGAGCTTTTGAGTCTGATTCGGTATGGAATTATGAATTAGGGGCAAAAACGCAATTTGCTGACAATCGTATTCAGCTCAACGCAAGTGTTTTTCAAATTGATTGGGAAGATCTGCAGGTTTCTACCTCTCTATCCGCGTTCGATGATACATGCGGGGCGTCAATAGTGGCTAATGTAGGTGCAGCTGAAATACGAGGAGTAGAAGTCGAGCTTACCGCGTTAGTGGGTGACAAGTGGCAGATTGGATTAGTTGCGGAGTCAAATGATCATGAGTTAACTAAGGGTAATGCTGGAGTTCCAGGAGCGCAACCAGGTGATCCATTAAAAAACATTCCTGATTTTGCTGTCTCAATAGGTATCCAGTATGATCTTACCGCGATCGCAGGGAATGACTCATACATTCGACTTGACTATGTGCATTCTGATGAGCGTAGTTTCAGTGATGTTGCCGCGGGACCGAGCGATGCATTTAATTTAGAAGCTTATGACTTATTGAATCTTCGCTTAGGTGCTAGTTACGAAGATTGGGATTTCACTGCTTTTGTTGATAACTTGACTGATGAAATTACACATTTAGGTGTTACTTCCTTACCTGGAGGCCCTGGCGTTTACTCTGACGGTGATTCTAGTCAGCGTTTTGTTTCTAGCGGGCGTCCAAGGACATTTGGGTTAAAAGTTAGTAAAAGCTTTTAGGTAGCTTCTGAAATTATCTTAGCCACATGAAGAGGGGTGTTGCTATATTGCAGTGCCTCTTTTTATTTAAATACCAAGAGCTTTATTACAAAAAGGATCGACAGGCACGTTTTATGAAGATAACTAAAGTAGAGACCATTGTTTGCAATGCAAGAATGCGCAACTGGATATTCGTCAAAATTGAAACTGACCAGCCAGGATTAATTGGGTGGGGGGAGGCAACTCTCGAGTGGCATACACGCTCAGTTGTCGGTGCGGTCGAGGATATGGCGTCACTTTTGATCGGCGAAGATCCAGTTCGAATAGAGCATCTGTGGCAGTCGATGTTTCGGCAGCACTTTTGGCACGGTTCGGGAATTGTTAGGGCAACGGCTATTTCAGGTATAGACCTCGCACTTTGGGATATTTTAGGCAAGATTCATGGCGTCCCCTGCCATCGGTTGTGGGGCGGTCCAGTACGGGATCATGTTCGTCTATATTGTCACCTTGGCGGTGGTAAGATGGAAGATTTTTATGAAACCCCAATGGACAACGCACTGCGTTTTGCAGAACTGGCTGAGGAGGCGGTCGATCGCGGTTTTTCTGCTTTCAAGTCTATGGCTGTTCCGCCGACGATGGCCCTGGAAGGCAGCAAGGCTGTTAACGCCGCTGTAGCAGCCGTAGCGGCAATGCGAGAGGCCGTTGGCCCAGATATCGATATTATGGTGGACTGTCATGCAAGGCAGTCACCTGCTATGGGCCGCTGTTTTGCTGAAGCTCTTGACCCCTATGATTTATATTTTCTTGAAGAGCCCTGCTGGATTGAAACGCCTAAGGATATGGCGATTATCCGCGCTTCCGTGAAAACACCAATTGCTACTGGTGAGCGTCTAACCCATTTGTCTCAATTTAAGGATTTACTGGCTATTGGCGCATGTGACGTAATTCAGCCTGATATTACTCACTGCGGTGGTCTTTCTGCCGCGCGTAAAATTGCCGCCATAGCGGAGGCGCACCGTGTTGCTGTAGCACCACATAATCCGCAGGGGCCAGTGAGTACATCCGCATCTATTGAGTTTGGCTTTGCCACCTCTGATTATGCGATCTGTGAAATGGTTGATTCTGATGTTCCCTGGCGCCAAGACGTGGTGACGGCTGGTTACATAACCGATGAAAAGACTCGTACCGTCCGACCTAGTGATAAGCCCGGTTTGGGTGTTGACATCAATGAAGCGGAAGTCGCTAAACACCCATTCAAGCAGGAAGTTTTGCAGAGAGTATTTTATGGTGATGGTTCTGTAGGGGACTGGTGACATGTTTAGGGCAGATTCGAATTACAGTAAAGAGGAACCAGGTAGCAACGCTATTAGACACCCTGAATTTGTAGGGAAAATAGGTGTGGCCCGGGTAGATATAACCCCGCCGGTAGGGATATTTTCACGTAGCTGGGGCTCCTCAGTTCATGATGTCGCTAGCGGTGTGCATAAACCTCTCTATGTAACCGCTATCATGTTTAGTAACTGCGAGACAGGGCTTGAACAATTTCTCATTTCAGCGGATCTTTCATTTTGGAAGAGCAATCAAGAGGAGTGGGAAATACGCTCGAAGGTTCTTAGTCGCAGTGGGTTAGATGAGAGCCAGCTTTTGTTGCATCTGTCCCACAGTCATAGTGTCCCGATGACTAATTTAATTAATATAGATCAGCCTGGTGGGCATCTAATACCCCAATTTAGAGAAAAAATTATTTCGGGGATAGTCGAAGCTGTCGCACATGCGCGGAAAAACGCATATCAGTCCTGCCTATCTTGGAGTTACGGAAGCTGTAGGCTAGCGGTAAGTAGAGACCAGCCGATTGTGATTGAATCCAAGTTAACCACTATCGTTGGATTAAACCCCGATCAGGCCGTAGATGACACATTGCTAGTTGGTAGGGTTGTTGATAGCTGCGGCAACATTCGAGCAGTGTTGATAAATTATGCCTGTCACCCGGTGTCACTTGGAGGAGGTAATACCCAGATATCGCCAGATTATGTAGGTCGGATGAGAGAAGTCATCGAGGCGGAACATGTCGACGCAGTCTGTGTCTTTATGCACGGTGCGTCAGGAGAGTTAACACCTAGAATAAGCTATTCATCGAATCCCAGTGACGCTGATAAAAATGGTCAGGAAATTGGCTATGCCGTCCTAGAAACCCTTACTAGTATGCTGCCCGCTGAGATGCAGCTTGGGCATGACCGAGTTGAGCAGTCTGGAGCACCATTGGGACATTGGATTCTTGAATCAAAACCAGCGAGCGTTCAACTGGCGATTGAAATGGTCGCTGTTGAACTCAACTACCGAGATTTACCTTCACTGGAAGAAATTGATGCTCAGATTGGCCAGGAGCAAAGAGGTTACATGATTGAAAGGCTTCAGCGCCGCCGTCTGCTCAGGCAAGAGCTGGGAGACAAAACTAGTCGTATTATCCGTTTTCCCGTATGGATATTGGGTAATTCTGCCTTGGTCGCCCTCAATGGCGAAGCTTACAGTGCTTTTCAAATATTGATGAGAAAACGTTTTCCCGCGATGGCTATTGGTGTAATGAACATTGTTAATGGCTATTTCAGTTACTTCCCTTCAGAAGATGCTTATGATCTTCCAGATTGTTATCAGGTAAATGTGGCATTTTTTGAAAAAGGCTGTATGGAGAAAATTGTAAAAAGCACTGAAAACGTCATAAGCCAGTTAACGAAAATCTCTTAACCACAATCCATTTACGAATTAATCTTGCATCTAGAAATAATGTTTTTTTAGATGCTCACTTTAAGGGGGCGGTTTAGCGATGTTGCTAAATTCTTTAGACTATTTTATTTTTATAATATTTATTTTAATCCTTTCAACCGTTGGCTTTTTATCCGGTAGGGGTGAGCAAAAAAATAGTGAAGACTATTTTTTGGCAGGGAGGAAGCTTCCATGGTATGTCATTGGTGGAAGTTATATTACCGCAAATATAAGCACTGAGCAGCTGATCGGCATGGCAGGTGCAACTCTGATTTTCGGTGTTTCAACAGCACTTTGGGAATGGATCAACGCATTTACCTTTCTGTTTCTTATCTTCTTGTTTATCCCTTTTCTTACAGCATCAAAGATCGTTACTATTCCTCAGTTCCTTGAGCGACGTTATAGTCCTAGTATCCGCTATATCTTTGCAGTATTTACAGTTGCTGCAAATATTGTCATATTTATGGCTGCTACACTGTATACCGGCGGGCTAGCGTTGAGTGCTTTTACAGGCTGGAATTTAGTTTTTTGTATTGTTGCTACCGGGATATTATCTGGGATTTGGGCTATCTATGGCGGCTTGGCATCCGTTGCCTGGACAGGATTTTTCACTGCGTTTGTTATGTTTTTTGGTATGGCAATAGTTACGTCTCTGGGGTTAATGCACGTTACTGACACAGGTAATATTGGTGATGGCTTCTTTAAGGTCTTAGAGCTTAACCGAGGCGATGAAGGCCTCTGGCAACAAGCACTAGTAAATGTCCAGAATAACTTGAACATCGATGGAGACTATAATCGTTTATCAGTGATTCAAGCGCCAGCTCACCCGCAAACGCCATGGACCGGCCTGCTGTTTACAGTTGTTTCTGTTAGCATTTGGTATAACGTGCTCAACCAGTTTATTGTTCAGCGAATTCTAGGTGCAAAGGATATGTGGCATGCACGCATGGGAATTGTGTCAGCTGGTTTTGTGAAATTGATACTGCCTTACATAACCGTACTGCCGGGCTTGATCCTCTTTGCGCTGCATCCTGAGCTGCTATTAGGTGATTGGAATGAGGTACAGATCGTAGCAGACAAAAGTTTAATAACCCTAGCCGCAGAGGTTCTGCCTGTCGGTCTGGTTGGGTTTTTATTAGCTGCTCTATTTGGTGCAATCCAGTCCACAGTTAGTGCAGTTGTGAATTCAACCTCGACGGTTCTGACTTTTGATCTGTATAAAGCATTGATTAATCGAGAGGCAAGCGACGTGAAGCTTGTTCGTTTCGGCGTTATGGCATCAGTTGTTACTGTAATTCTGGGAATTTTGATGGCCCTTGGTGTGATTTTTGTAGGTGGTGGTATTTTCCAGTATGTGCAGACCTTAAATGCTTTTATTGCGCCTCCTTTTGCTGCGTTATTTCTCTTGGGGCTATTATGGAGAGGTGCCAATGCTATGGGGGCAATGTGCTGTGTAATGGGTGGTTTCTTTGTCGGAGTAATGCTTAAAATCTTATGTGCCTATGCAGGTATGCCTGACTGGAGTTACTCCTTTATGAATCAGGCTGGTATCATCTGGTTAGCATCTGTGTTTTTCTGCATTGTTGGCAGTAAATTCGGAAAGGCAAACAAATCTCACGAAGAGATTTCGGACATCCTTGTCTTTGAAAATCCCAAGACTTTGCTATCAGGCTTGGGCACGAAATGGTACAACAGTGTACTACTTTGGTCGGCAGTCTTCTTTGTGCTAAATGTCGGTGCAATGGCGTACTTTTCAAGTTTGTTTCTATAGGTGGTAATCAAGATATGGGACAGCAATATAGCGGTAAAATCGTCGTAGTCACGGGCGCTGCTAGTGGTATCGGTCTGGCAATAGCGCAGGCGTTTGCCGAAGAGGGCGCTATAGTTTGTGGCGTAGATATCAACGGGGTCGCGCTCGAGTCGGCCTTTGCTAAGTCGAATGCACTAAAGGCTGCCTCATCAACCTATGTTGCCGACCTCAGCTCTGAAGTGGACGCAGTAAGTATCTCTGGGAAAGTGATTACTGATTATGGCCGTGTTGATGTTTTGGTCAATAATGCTGGCATTAATATGAACAAAAAAATAGAGACGTTAGAGTTGGTTGACTGGGATAACGTGTTCAATATTAATTTACGGAGCATGTACATTCTCTGCAAACAGTTCTGGTCAGTGTTTAAAGCGCAAAAATTTGGGGTTATAATCAATATGTCCTCGATTATGGGCCGCGCGGGCGGAGTTGGGGCGCCCGCGTACTGTGCCAGTAAATCGGCTATTGATACCTTTACTCGGTGTCTGGCAAAGGATGGTGCTAGTATAGGCATCAGGGTGAATGCAATCTGCCCAGGGTATATTGATACACCTATTATGGATGCAATGTTGTCCGAGCAGATTGATCCAGCAGCGGCGCGACAAGCGATAATCGATAAACAGCCAACTGGGCGTTTGGGCACTCCGCAAGATATTGCTAATGGGGCTATTTTTCTTGCCTCAGAGAAGGCGAGTTTTATCAGTGGCCATTGTTTAACAATCGACGGTGCAGTTACGGCAACTCAAATTGACTAGCTATGATCACAAACTTAAATTTACACTTTGTTAAAGGGCAGCTGTCTTGGTAAGCAAAACCAATAGCACAATACGTGATGTGGCGGCCTTAGCCGGTGTCTCTTTGATGACGGTCACGAATGTTGTAAAAAAACGAGAAAGTACCTATGGGAAAGATGCAGAAAAACGTGTTTTAGATGCGATCAAGACACTAGGGTATCGCCCCAACAGTAGTGCTCAGAATTTGAGGGACTCCCTAAGTCGCTCTGTAGGCTTTGTTATTTCAGACAGTAACCCGAACTTTTTAAGTGACCCCTTTATTTCGCAGTTAGTTAGTGGGTTAAGTCTCCACCTGAGTTCTATTGACTACTCGCTCGATATTCAAGGCGTTGCCCCTGAGCAATTTGAGTCAGCTAATATTGTGCGGAAGCTTAAGAATGACGCTTTTTGTGCGATATTAAGTGGTCCGAAGGAGCTGCGGGATAAGCATGTTAACTTCCTTAGTAAACTTGGAAAACCGACAGTTGTTTTTCAGGAACTTGATAAAAAGAGTTCTCCCAATATTATTATTATTAGAGAAGATGATATGTCTGGGGCTTATGCGCTAGGCAAACATTTATTGCTTAAAAAGGCCAAGAAGGTTCTTTTTATCCGTCCGGCGACAGACTGGTCGGCGGTGGAACAACGTGAAATGGGTTTGCGAACAGCTCTCGAGGCGGATGGTCAAGATGTGACTTGTGAAACGATCATTTCGGCTTCCGAGTCATTTCTCGAGGTGAAAAAAGTGGTCAGCTCATATTTGGAGAAATGTATGCCGGATGCCATTGTGGCGGCGACTGATGCTATGGGCGTGGCGGCGATGCGCGCGTGTGAAGAACTTGGTTTTAAAGTGCCAAAGGATATTAAAGTGGCAGGGTTTAACGGCTTTGAAGCGTGGCAGTATACAAAGCCTTTGATGACAACGGTTGTCTCTCCGGCTTTTGATATGGGCCGGATTGCCGGTGAGACATTGCTCGCTAATCTTAGCGATGGCGCCCCTAAGCAAAAAGATATCGTGTTTTCTACGCAATTGCGAGCCAGCGATTCCACTTAAATTTATTATATAAGTCTAGATTTCGCTGACCAAAATAGTTTCAAAGGTTATCTACTTACATGAGTGCTCAAATCCTCCAAAACGATAACCTTAGACTAGAAGTAACTCCTTCAATTGGCGGCGCTGTCGTCGGTTTTGATTATAAAAATGGCAGCGTGACGTACCCGATTTTTCGACGCTGCCAGACGGAGATTACGGAGAGTTTGTCACCTCTGGATACGTCATGCTTCCCGTTATTGCCCTATTCAAATCGCTTGCGTGACGGTTGCTTTACTTTTGATGGCACTAAATATAAGCACCCATTGAACTGTCTTCCAGAAATTCACGCATCCCATGGTGATGCTTGGATGCGACCTTGGCATGTTACCTGTCAAAGTAATCAACATATTGAAATGCGTCTTGGTCCTGCTACTGGGCAGCCGATTAAATATTCAGCGATTCAAGTATTTCGACTTCTTGGCACCGAGCTTTCTATTTCACTGCAAATCACAAATGTTGGTATGGTAAAGGGTCCATTTGGCATGGGTCTGCATCCCTACTTTAATCGCGAAGATGATACGCGAATCATATGTAATTTAGAGTCCAAATGGGAATTAGATGGTGACCTGATGCCGGTTCGATTGAGTGCCAACCAACTTTATAGCCAAATGCACTATGGTATGGACATAAAAGATCTTCCCGAGGCCGGCGCTTATTTTGGCCAGTCGGCCGATGCTGAAATTATCTGGCCTTCGAGTGGGCTTCGAGTTAGGGTTACAACTATCTCTTCGCTACGGCATGCGATTATATGGTGTCCAGCAGGGCAGAAGTTTTTCTGTTATGAACCGGTTAGCCATATGGTGGATGGCTTTAATATGGCTGAGATTGGGGTTAAAGATACTGGGGTAATTTACTTGGATCCAGGTGAGTCCTATAAAGCGGTATGGACATTCTCTATATTCGAGGAGTAATACTTGTAGCGTTAATAGAGCCATAATTATGGTGTTCAGTAACAAAAGCGCCGACTCTATAGCTATGGTCCTTATACGCTAAATGGTTCAGGGGCTGCGGTATTTATCGTTAGAATTACCGAACGATCAACTGTCAGTAGTGAATATTTGATTGAGCATAGTGATAAGAGTCTAGGCCTTTTTATATGACACCAAAACTAAATCACAATATATTTTAAGCGCGTTTAATAGAGTGATATCACTCAGAATTTCCACCTGAATATATCGGGCAGTTACATGATTTTTGACATCTGTGGTATCAAAAATATAGCTGTTTCACTTCAGCGGTAAAGACGGGTTTTCTTTATTGCGGCACACTGACGATTGGCTGTTAACTCTAGGTAAATACAGCCTCTACAAGGGAGTTATAATGTATAAAAAACGATTTCGTTGCATATAATTTATATGGGATGTTATATAGAGCAGTTAGCTATTGAATTGTAATTGAGCCAATCCATTCAAGCGTATTAGTAATACTAGGTAACAGCAGGAGTCCCTTCTGACAAAAGGGGGGGGTACCCCCGGGGTAG
>TARA_B110000211_G_scaffold193262_1_pt1 | contig 20117 bp, 16 predicted proteins | sample TARA_B110000211 | Tara Oceans TARA_B110000211 (sample SAMEA4397516) | marine metagenome | biome: Polar Biome; feature: [DCM] deep chlorophyll maximum layer (ENVO:01000326); material: water (ENVO:00002006), including particulate matter (ENVO:01000060) such as... | depth 30 m
TTTCTCCTTTACTGGTTAGTTGACCGTGATCTACTATACCACACCAGGAGAGGGTGTAAAGATAAATTTACTCTTTATCGAACTCTAATTTATAAATTCTTTCAATTTCAAGCTCATGAACTTGCAATTGTTTTCCCTTCGTAAGAATCAGACTATTGGAATATTTTTCCCAGTCCAATGGAAGGTCCTTGCCTGTCTTCCCGCCGTGCTCTAGCGCAACGGCAGCGTTGAGGGCATTAATAGTATATAAAGTATTGGTTTGCTTTTTACGGTGAACCCGGATAGTGTACAGACGATGTACTAACGGGCTAGCCTTGTCAATCACGGCGTTATACGTGATAATCTTATTGGCAGGATTGTCCTTCTCTTTCATTAGGAAGATAAACCTATTAGATAGCTCAGCCGTTGCGATAATCGCATCTATCTCTAATTGAACCGCAGCTTCATCATCAGTGCTGATGAATGACGCCAGTAAGAAACCTTTCTTATTAACTATCATATCTGCCTTTACCTATGTACTAAAAGATGCCCTGTATATAGTATGGGAGAAACAGAAACCCTCACATTTGCTCGGTAGGCTGGATGTGGGAGGTATAGGCTTGCCCTAATATCATTGTACGCTCAAAGGTAGTAGAGAAAACTGAAAAGCTAACAGCCTTCTCCCCATTTTTCTGATTCTTCACATGGCTCTTGATCTTTTTGATTAAAGTATTATCTTTCTCTAGTTCTGCTTCCGGAATACCGTAGTAAAAATGAATGTTTTCTATATTCTCGACAGAAAAGAGGTCCTGTAGAAGAGTATTTTCGAAAGTTGCTAACGCAAATGAGGAAATATTACACCATGGACTTCTAGATATTTTCGATTCTAGTACCGGGGGCGTGTGAGCAAAATAGTTAACCATTGCGATTATGTATGAAATAAAATTGGCAATACTACGCTCATACTCAGAGACAGGAACATCGCCGACCATCTCCTCGGCTTTCGCTATATCAATAATGAATAAGTTTTCTAGTACTCCACTACGGGCATATTCCTGTAATACCCCAAAGCAGATTCGGTGTGCTGTAATCTCTTCGGTAGAAATCATCTCCCCGTCTGGAACCAAATACAATACACTCAGAGAACTTTCCTTAATAAGTTTAAGGATTTTAAGTGTTGCGCCGCTGATTGGGGTTCCCCCGTCTACGACCACTAGCACCTTGTCTGTAGCGACCACAGAACGTAGGAAGATACGGACCTCCTCTACATTTATATTCTCTTCGTACTCTTTCATATCGTTGAAGTAGTCTAGTGGGAATGTATTAGGAGATTCACTCTCCTCCTCAAACTTGTAGATTGTATACTCGGGATGTTGAGCCATCTCTTCTACTACGATGCATGCAAATTTTCCTAATCCGATTACTTTATTCAAAGTTCTTTCCTCTTCAGGGTACCCAAGGTGACGCCCTCTTTCAAGTTCGCCTTAAAGATGCCAAAATTTGTCTTCTGAAACAAAGAGACCATATCCTCAATCAAGGGGGTATCTTCTTTTTTCATGTCCAAGACTATAGAGTCATGCACTAGGAATGCGATTTGACTCTTAGCTCCTCGGGATTGTAATAAATAGTTTACTTTTACTGCCTGCTTTAATACTAGCTCTGCGGTAGTAGATTGTATAATGTAGTTAAGAGCGTGATGCCTGGAGGTATCTTTTATACTTTTTCCGTAAATTGTGGTTACAGTGTTGCCGTCCCAGTAATCAGAAATAATTTCTTCTGGATTATAAAAACCGATAAGCCGGCGGCGGGCCTCGGCAGAGACGGCGGTAGTCGAACCATAAAGCCATGCAAAAAAAGAGGTCTTAGCTTGGTCCCGTGTAAGCGTATTCTCGAATACCTCACTTACATTAAAGTTATGAATATCTCCCGCCGGCTGTGGCTTCCCAAGAAGACCCAGCAATGTTCTTATCTCAGCGCCGTTAAAATCAATCTCTAAGAAATAATCATTCTGAGGGAGGACGGCTCCTCGTAATTCTCGGGGCAACGTCAGAATAGGAAAGGATTCAGAAGTACATGTTAGCCTGCCAGTCTTAGTGCCAAACTGATTGTAGTGGGTATGCCCACTGCTTTTGAGAAGGCGCTCTACCTGGTTCTTAAGACGGTGGTTAGCCCCCAAACTCTTCAAATATTTAGTGTCCAAGCGAACCTTATAATCGGTCATCTCACGCAGCAGAATATGCACAAACTTGTAGAACTCATATCGTTGGGGCTTCGAAACATTTTCCTCTACATAAGAAGTAATCTTATTTTGAAGTTCACAGTACTCAATTAAAAATCGGGAAGGAACTAAATCATAAAAACAATTTTCGAGGAGTGAGACCTCGGATATCTGTAGGGAGCGTTTAACGGCATTAATCTTCTTACTCACATCCGCCCAGTCATCGAGTAAATATTCTGGAAGGACCGACTTCAGGGGCATACCCTCTAGGTATAGGCTGATATAATCGATATCTCGCCCCTTTAGGTAGGGCACATACTTCCAAGTTCTAGATAAGTCGCTTGGGAGTTCTTCTAGGTTAAAGTGAAGGTCATTATTAATATAGAGGCCGACGCACTCGGACTTGTCGTCTAGTGGTTGAAATAAGGTCATCAGATTTTCTCTTCAATTCTCGGTTGTATACTAATATATCACCTACTGTGGAGATCGTAAACGGTGCAGCGCCGATAGGACCAATGCATTTCTCTTGTATATACCGTAAGGTCTCTAAATAATTATCGCCAGAGAGGTTATAAATGTTTATTGCTTCCTGGAACTTGGCGGCTCGGATAGTGGGAGATAAGTCCTTCTGGCGCTCCAAGAGACGTAGGACAAGAAATGACTTTAGATTCCAACGCTTATCGTAGAATGCTTCAAAATCCTCTTTTGATACTTGTTGTCGGTCATATACAGTAGTTCGGGTGACACACCCCAACTCTGCGTTATACTCAGGCTTCTGGCTAATAAAAGGGAAAGCGTTCACAAAGAAATTATAAAAACTTATTAAATATGCCAACACATAATCGATGTCAACGCTCCACGTTTCCGTATAAGTAGTGGTATATAAAATTTCAAAGCTATCTTGGGGGCGAAGCTTAATATCCTGAAGTTGGCGGTAGCCTGTTTTTAGGACATTTCCAGATTTAAAGTATACATTAAGCCGGCGAAGAACATCACGCATCCCAGGGACCTCGGAATAGGCATAAGCATCTATTACTAATGCCGGGTCAGTTATAACAGGTTCACACTTTTCCTTATTCCGGTTATCGATGTTAACCTCAAAGTTCTCAAGTCCGTGCATGTACTCTTGCATAGCGGGGCTTTGCACATCAGCGACAAAGCGCCAAGGAACATTTTTATCTATAAGAAACCCATAGTTCTGAGCTATGGAAGCTACGAGCAAAAAGTTGTCGTCATAATAGTCGTAAGTCTTGGTGAAATCATCGTCGTAAGAATCGGTGCCGGCCTCAATCGCCAGACCAGTATGCATGACGGACACATAGTTACTTTCTACAAAGCCAGACAAAGTTATAGGTCCGGCATTTCGAAAATACCGGCTAGCAAAATCGTAGAACACCTGTAAAAAACTACCTGGGTTTTTAACTTTTCGATACTGGGCACCAAGATTAAGGTAAGTGTCGGTAAAAATAGGATACAGAGTGTCAATCATATACCGGTCATACGAAAGGTCCACACTCTGCCACCCTTTAGTTGCCATCATCCTCGCCCAAGGGCTGTTCTTAAAGATAATATTTTCACCGGCGAGTTGTTGAAGCTTGTCAGAAAAATCTCGCCACGCATCAGCTACAAAGCCCAGAGCATACAGGGTCTCATCTGCGTTATAGTTGACAAGAGGCTTCAGTTGTGACTCGTCGGGGTAACAAGTATTTCCTTTAGTGTTGATGATACCGTAGAATCGGTCCTCGTCCCAAGTATCAATAAAGTTGGGGACCAGAGAATCAGGAAAGATATCAATATCGTACTTCAATCTTTCGTTATAGATTGTTCTAGCAGAGGACTGGTTTGAGCCACTGGCATAAAGACGAGTCATTCTCTACACCTTCGTCCGTCTTTCGAACTTACAATCTATGGTAGTATGAAAACCGCCATCGTCGATGGTATGAGTGGAGCGGTATACTCTATAATAGCCGCCGAGCATTAATATTTCGCTAGCCAGTGGTCCCAGAGAAGCCTGAGAGTTCACATAAATAAGATCACCGTTACGGTGAAGAGTATTGCCGTACATGTCGATGTTGACATTCTGTGGTAACACTAGGGCCTGGGCGTAGCCGGCGGAGGAGGGTGAGCGCTCGATGACCATTGCCTTGTACTGCGGAACGTCCATTTGCTGGAAGTTGAAAGTCTTAACGATTCCCCTATCTGCTCCTACTACATAATGATAGATGCCATCTGCCTCGTCGTCGTGACGGTTTCCTCGACGCCGTGGACCAAATTGAATTTGTTTTGAGTATATTATATAATAGTTTAAGAGACTTAGGTTTCGCTTGTTTACGTCATCTGAAAGATTAGACTGATAAGTTAGGACATCGGCTTCCTCAATAATCTTCTCAGGTAACGCAGACTGAGTTTGGTAAAGCGTATAGTCAAAAAACAAGCGGGCGTTGGAGGCGCTAGTAGTATTGTTAAGAAGCGGAGCCACTAAGCGATGCAGGGTATCATCTAGGAATCTCCGGAACGGCCATTTATCAATCTTTTTCCCGACTACATTTGAAGCGAACCAGGATAAGTAATAATCAAGTGAGATGGGTAAATCATAAAGAGAGACTGGGTCTGCCTGAGTGAATAGGCTACCGTATCCTGGTATATTCAAAAGGTCCGGCGAAAAGCTCCCCAAGACTATCTTAATATCATCTCGCATTTCTGCATTTTCCATACCAGCTTTGATTAAGTCTCCCAGCCGAATAAAAAAGATAGGCATTTTCCCGGCGTCACCCTCCCAGCTAGTACGAGTAGTAGGATCTAGAACATTACTGTTCTCCAAGAAGGTTTTCAGGTCTTTCGGTTCCAGGCCAGCGTTGGAGACACGGGCACCAGCGCCCGCAATAACATCAAAGGCTGCGCCCTCACCCTTGGCTGCGCCGCCGAACGTGAGCCCTATCTTCGTAACTTTGTCTTTTGTACTAAGTTGACCTTTTAAATAATGGGCATAGGTAACAAAACATCGACCACTGTCTATAATCTTTTCCATTAAGCTCTGATACCGCTTTGCCCGTTGGTTGTCAACGGCGAGCGTCATTAAGTTCTCTGCTGCCTCCGAGTATTGCTTAAATGTTTTATAGTCTGAAGTGTCTGTTAGGTTTTGACCGGACTCTGAATTCAATATTTTATAATACTCTATTGACTCTGAAAGATATTCGAGTTCAGCCTTTATCCCGTTGATAGTAAACTTATATCCGGTAGGCTGGCTGTCATCGCCCACTATACCAGATGTCGGTTTCTGGTTATCTAGCACCTCTAGTATATAACCGTCAGGAAATAGTTTATCCCGTTCAATATCCCCGGCGGCGACTAATATCGGACTATTGTTTATGTTGTCCTTTGTGTTGTTCGACCCAAAGACATCGGATTTCTCATTTGCTATGTATTGGTCAGCAGACCCTTTATAGCTCAGAGTAAGAGTAGTGGGTCCTTCCTGAGAAAAGTTGACTTCATAGCTAGATAAATTTAAAGAAATCATACGATTAGTAGATCCGACCCCCTCAAGAAAACGCTCCATGTGGGCGTCGTCGTTGTCAAAAAGCTTGCGTAGCTCTCTCCGATTACCCCTAGGTACGGACCACCCCACCATCACCTTAAGCGTTCTAAAGTCATCCTTATCCTTGTCCAATGATGCGTCTAAGGCACTCTTTAACTTTGGAGTAGTACCTGCCTTTAGAAGCTTTCTTCTTTCCTCAAGCTCTTCTGACTTTTGTTTAAGTCGGTCCTGCAAAGATTGATTCTTTTTTGTTTTCGAAAGACCATTGGCAAGTGTCTTCTTTTTACCATTGGTGAAAAGGAATTGGAGATAGTTTATATTTACTAGTTCAGCCAGGCTCCCAAAATATAACTGCATTGTGGCGTCAATGATATAATCGCCCTCGTGCTTATTATTATAGTTCCAACTAAAAGATTTGATACCTACTTGAGCCCCTGTTTGACTTCGTGGCTTCAGTATAGACTCTAAAGACTTTGCTCTCTTTAGCGACGCTAGCTTGAGTAACCGCTCCTCTGTAGTATAGTCGCTAAAATATATTTCATCTTCGTTGCCGGCTTTATCTACAATAAAAAACCTCAAGAGAGGTTCTAGAATAGATAGTTGGGCTGGTGTCGCATTAATAAATTCGCTGGCTCTTGGCGAGTTGCACATCTTGCTGACAAGGGTGCCGGGTGATCCCGTATACGGGATTAAAGCTGAGTTTGTCCCAGCCACAAGAGCCGTGTAGGGCTCCTTTCCCGAGCCTCTGTTGACAGAAGTGTTCTCGATTATCTTCTTCATGTGATTGATGAGGATGCGCTGCGTATTCTCGTTACGAATAGTAGTTTTTACACCTTTGCCAATGACCGGCGGTGTTGTTGGTTGAGTAGCCAAGTCTCATCTCCTTCTAAAAATAAGCTAACACGTCAGACAGTGGCAGCGGTATATAATAAGTATCACCTATTTTAAAATGTGAGTCAGTGGGTTTCTTGTTATACCATGCGACAATCCACCAGTATTGGGGAGAGCCGTAATATTCGTTGGCGACATTATACAACTTATCCCCGGCACCCCAAACACGGGAAAGATTCTGGAATCCTGCTATTTCGTCATTGGTTGGGTACTCAAAGGAATAAGTGGAAAATTGAAATGTTTCCGTAATCCCTCTTTTATTAAATAGAGTTTTACGATAGTTGGGATCATTATTTTTAAAAATAGTAGTATTTGTATATCTTGAGTATGCCATTGTTCTGTCTCCTAGAATTTACGTCTCGTAGCGTTCTTGGCCCAATCAGGGCGTTTTCGGGGAGTTCGGTAGGTCCAAGTCGTCGAGGTTCCTTGTCTTCGAACATTGATGGCATTTTCGGGGATTACCGTTCCGGGACTATTTGGGGATCCTTGGGTCCTGGGTTCATGCGAGACTCCCGCCTCTGTATAAAACTCTACCCTATGGGTCCTCTGGTCGCCAGGAGCGTTCGAGCCATAAGGGAAGGTATTATAGTTTACCTTTTTATCTGAGTTAGTAAACTTAACAGTAGTTTTATGTGTTTTGAACTTATCTTTCCCATAGGTGAATGAGTTTGACCACTCCTCGATACTATAACCCAATTTATTTTCATGTAAAACTGTAAGTTCGCAGTTCAAACGATAGGATTTAGGATAGTATTTTTCCCCATTGTCAGCCTGAGTAAAGACTCCCTTATCCATCATGGGGTCGAAAGTAATTCCATGAAGGTACCCTAGCAATCCATCTCCATTAATATTCTGTACAAGGTTTCCAAACTTTATTCTCATCAAAGGCGATTGGTTAATAAGAGTAGCGCCGCCAGCGCCCTTGTCATAAAGAGGGTACAAGAAACTAATCATTTGATTAATCTTGCCTAGGTTCTCCTGAGCTTCTTCAAAAGAGTTGGCCGGCACGGACCAAGCCAAAGCCAGAGCACGCTCGGTGTTCTTAAAAGTTGAGATAGAATCCATACGCCCGAAAACGCTTTGCTCATCCCAGTTACTACGATAAGAATCACTCAGGGTGTCCAGAAAGGCCGGGAAGGAAACCTGGAATCCCGTAGCGACGTGAGTTATGATGATTTGGTTCTGTGTTACTATAAGAGGAGTGAGACTAGTAGCCATTATATCCGTGCTCCTTGATTGGAGTTGGCCGCAAAAGCGGCGTTAGATCCCTGGGGGGCTCCGACTACGCACTGAGGACTATTTGGATCTGCGTCGGACGCACAAAGAGGGCGAACTATTTCCTCTTCCACAATCTGACTAGAGGGTCGGGGAGTGGAATAGGGGAAGTTCCCAAAGTTAATTTTTGTCTCGTTAAAAGCGTAAGTCCTGACAATAGTGGCGGTAGGTCCTACGCTAGCGCCGAGACCAGGAAGTACTTTGACCACTCTCTGCGAGGCAGCAAATCCTAAAGAGTGTTCGTGGATAACCTTAAACTCAAAGTTTAAACGATAGGACTTGGGATAATACTTGCCGTCAGTATCGATAAACATCCCAAGCTCAAGGTTTGGATCAAAGGTAAAGCCATTAACATGTCCCAGGAGTCCTCGGGATGGATTTGAGGCGTCCTGAATCCAGTTACCAAACTTTATTCTGAAATAAGGACCCATATTTATCACAGAAATATTTGCGTCCACATCTGCAATGTCATAAGTCGGGTATAAGAAATTCAAAAGAGTATTAAGTTTCGTAAGGTTTTCCCTAGCTTCCTCGATAGAGGCAGCCGGCACAGCCCACGATAAGGAGATGGCTCGTTTAGTGTTCGAAAAAGTCGAGATAGGATCCATACGACCAAAGGGTGTCGAGGTTGCCCAGTTGGACATATAAGCATCGCTAAAGTCTTCTATAAATGCGGGGAAGGAGAGTTTTTCTCCTGTTGCCACATAGGTAAACTCTATCTTGTGGCGCTTAGCTAGGTCTCCAGTTCCCGAATAGCCTTTCATCCTGTATTCATCCCCTATACTGTCCTAAACATTAGTTCAACTTCTCTTCTAACCTCGGTCGTAAACTTACCGCCAAGCTTGGGACCGAGATCAACTGTGATTGGTATTGTCACCTGTGCCTTCTGACCGCCCGATGAGGTCCTCATCCCTTCCTTAACGCCCCTGCCTACAATTTCCATTATCTGGCTTACCAAGATTGCATCACTCTTCACCCCAGGAATGACCGGAACGCCAGGCTTGATTTTTGCTATTTCCGGTCGTCCCCCATCTTGAGTCATCAAGGGTTTAGAGACAATCCCCGAATTTCCAGCCGCTGCGGATTCAAAGGGCGAACCGAAAACCATATCTCCTGCGTAAGCAGCACCGAGGCTTCCTGCGATAGCGCCGGGAACAGCGCCTGCGCCGCCGACGAAAGCACCCAAAATACCCCCTACAGCACCTCCGCCGGCCGATAAAGCCGTGCGTCCGGCTGACTCCATCCACCCTAATCCCATCCCCTTGTATAGGGCAAACTCAGCAGCAGCGCCGAGCCCACCCATACCTCGTGCGCTGGCCAACGCACCCTTCGTCGCCATTTTTCCAAGTGTTCCGAATTGTGCAGCTTTTGCAAGCTTAGCTACCTTCGCCGCTTGAGCTACCGCAGCTACCTTTTTAGCTTTCATAGCCTTCATAGCCGTCTCTTGAACTGAGCGTAGTTTTTTTGTGGCGTCTACCATTCGCCTGGGTTTGCCGGGTGAACCGCCACTGGGCGTATCACCGCCGCCTCCGCCGAACATACTTCCCATGCTCATGAGTGCCATTGAGCCCATGCCCGCTGCCATTCCTAAAATTCCTTTGAGCCCTCGCCCTCCTCCTACAGGAGGCTTGGGGGTGCGAGTGAACCGTGGGCGGGTGCCGCTGATTGGACCTCGGGGACCTCTACCAATTCGAGAGTTGGGGCGGCTGCTTGGACCGCCACCGCCGCCGCCCGTGGGCACGAAGGGCATGCCTGGTCCACCTCCGCCTCCGCCTCCGCCTCCGCCCGAGCGGTTCGCCCTGTTGAGGCGCTCCGCAGCAGCAGCGGCTCGATGGGTAGCTGCGGCGACGGAGTTCATCCTCATTGTAGTCTTCATGGCATTTACCGCAGCCTTGGCTAGCGTTAGCGGCAGCACCAGAAGCTTCCTACTCATGAGGGCGACCGCTGAAAAGCCCAGCTTAAGTGAAATAAGACCCGCTACTAGACCTACGCCGGGACCACCGCCGCCGATAAGATCTACTAGCTTGGTAAACAACCCTACCATTACACTGAGAGCGGGTTCAGCCAACAAATATACTTTTTGGACCGCCGAAGCAAATTTCTCTTGAAGGTCTATCATCTTTCCGGCACGCTCACTGGCTTCCAGTTGTTCCCGTTGGTACTTTTGTAATTCTATTGGGTCCCCAAATAAGCGGGCGGCGGTCTGAACGTCGGTTCCCATAATCTCGGCCATCATTTGTTTCTGGCGCTTATGTAAGTCTTCGAAATTCATGCCTCGGGCTTGGAACTCTTGACGCAAAAGGTCTATCCGGTCTACACCTTCGGCTCGCATCAACTCCATAGAGTTAAGTTGCATGCCAAACTGTGCGTTGAGTTTTCCCGCCAAGTCCGAAGCGCCTTCGAAGGTGTCCCCAATCTCGGAGAAATTGAACATCTCGGTTGTGCTCATCCCTAGGGCACGAGAGCGCCTCTCAAGATTCCGAAACACCTCGTCGCCTCGCTTTCCGAAACGTGCTAGTTCAGGAGCTAGAGCATTAAAGTCTTTCACTAGTTGTGCGGTGGGAACACCTATCTCCTGGGATAGTTGGCTAAAAGACAGGACAACACTATTGGCAGCATCTATGTTTAATCCCATACCACGAGTCAACATATCAAAAGCGGTGGCAGTCTCAGCTACATCCACCCCAAGACGCATAAAAATTGATGTAGTTTTTTCTACTAAGTCCTGAGTGGTCTTGTTCTGTGCCGCATACAAAGAGAACTGGGTGGTAAGACCACCGACCACAGCGGCACCGTGCTCAACAGTCAGGAATAACCCATCGCTGGCTTTGGCGAGACCCACCATATTCCCTCGTAATGCTTGGGTGTAGCCAGTGGTCTTGGCTAAGTTCACAGATGCTTTATCAAGAGATACCGCCATATTGATAAGACCGCTAGTGATGCCCTTGATAGTGAATAAACTATCAAGTTGTACTCCGGTCAGTTGTTCAGTCCCAGTCTTAAGTGCTGCCTGAACTTTGCGGGTCATCTCTATCTGTTTTCGCTTAGCTAGATAAGCCTTTTCCTCTGCGCCTAGAACCTTAACAAGTGATTCAAGCTCCTGTTGCTCTTCCTTGATAAGGTCGAGACCCTTTCTCTTATTTTTACTTTGCTTCTCTTCGAGTTCGGCTACTCTTTTTAAGACCTCAATCCGTGTAAGTTCTTGCTTAACTCCTTGCTGGTTTAGGACGTTTATCTTTTCTTGGAGTTTAAAATTAGCCTTGGACCGTAGGTAGGCTTCTTCTTCGAGATCGCTAAGTGATCTACGAGCTTTTGCCTCAGCGATCAGTTGATCGGTAAGACTCTTGTGTGCTTTATCATTCTCATCTGTTGAACCAGTATCCCGATCCGTTGAGTCAGGATTCTGATTGGGATCATTAGGTGAAGGGGGCTTAGTTTCGTCGCCGGTTGCCACTTTTTACTACCCCTTTCTAATAGGCCAGTTAATGCCCGCTTCTCTTTCAAAGCGTCGTATGGCAACGTCTAGTTTAGATTTCTGACGGTAGGTCATAGGGTCATCTAGTCCATACTTCTTAATGAATCCCATGTACCGCTTTTCATTAACAAGGGCATCCGTAAATCTTTCGATTTCTATACGATTTCCTCGGACTCGAACCGGAATTCGACGACCCTTGAACATCTTGGATAACAAATACTCTATCCACGCCGCAAAGACGTGTAAGATATTTTCATTTAACTGATCTTTGATCTCGTTTAAATCGAGTATCTTATCGTCGAAGTCTTCATTCTTCACAGTATTATCTCCCCCTGCTTGGTGCAGTTAGGCACCTTATTAAGTAGTTAATAAAATAATTTATTACTTAAAGTCGTGGGTGTGCCGACTGGAGGTACGCTCAGAATCCTGCGCTGCCTTATTCTCATCTTCTTTTTGCTTTATTAAGCGCTCTAAAAACCACCGACGCACTTGGACGGGTAGGTTATAAGTTTCAAAAAAGCTCCACCCACCATAATATTTGAGTTGAAAACACTCTTCATAAATAAACTCTTTATACTGTTCATCCAGGCCAAAAAAAGTCCACGTTTAGTGGAACCTCCATATCTGCTGAATAGGTACATTTGGGGCAATCGTAAGTCTGGCTCAGGTCTATATTAGGCACAACCTCAGAATAAACAATCCTTAGATGTCGAGCATCCCTAGCGGGCATTTCTCCTGCAAAAGCCATTAAAGAGAGAGGGTCGGTATCGCCATTGATTGATACCGCCATTGAGCGGAACCAGTCCGTAGTCGGAGAGGATTCTATCTTCTTCTTCGCTTTTCTCTCAGATTCCTTCAGGATACGTAGCTCATCTCTTCCCGTTAAAAGCTTACACTCTACCGCAACCTTCGTCATTGGAAGTACAATAACAAATGTATTATTCTCGGTCTGCCTAACTTCATGGTGGTTAATGGCTTTCTCGAATTCAGTGAAGTTAGGGTCACTAATATCAAATTCAAAAACATCAGTTTCATGACAAGAGGGGCAAGTCACCTTTGTCTGATAGCTCTCACCATAGCCAGTGGCTCGGGCAGCCACCAACAGGGCGTTTTTATCACCAACTAGCATTTCTGATAAATCGATAGTCTTGTCTACAACTAGATTTTGCAGCATCCTGTCAAGAGCTACGCCCTCCTTCAAAAGAGAGCGAGAGGTCAAGATGTCCTCTTCCTTGGCAGTCATATATTTAATTTCTATTCGGTCTATTCCCTGGAGGGTGTGCCCCTGAGGGTAAAAATCTCCACGGCTAGGAAGTTTTACAAATTCAGTAGGAATAGACCAACTAAATGCAGAGGCGGCTGCGGCGGAAGAGGCCGGAGCCATAGGCGCATCATCAATGCCCTCGGTCTCGGGAATCCCACCACGGTTTTCATTTCTACTCATCTATGTAACCTTTCATTAAAGCTTGTATAATATACTACTTTAAAAATTCTATAATGTTAACTCATCCTGCGATGATTATTTATTTACTTGCGGCGGTGAGCACGGGGCCCTTTTGTTTAGTGTGCTCTAGGACTGCCCAATCAAAGGTGATTTCCACAGTCACCTCATTCATCTCGTCACTAGAATAATCTAAAGTTCCGCCAAAATCCACGGAAGTGAGAAAGGGGTTTTTTAGACGCCATTGCTCAATGATGCTGCCTTGGTCGTCTATCTGGCGAATTAACACGTCTCCCATAGCCTCGTGGATTGCTTTCTTCGAAAGGCTCTTTTGGGAGATATCCGAAGTCGTAGGAAACTTATAGCCCCCCTTTCCTAGAATATTTAGGAATTGCCACGATAGGTCAGGATCAACTGGGTCTACCAAAGTTACGGTAATCGGATCCCAGGTGACACGTCCCGGATACTTAAAAATATGGTCCACGAACTGGTGCTCGATTGTCGAAACAGTAGCCTTGGGCTTCGCCGCAGTCTTCACTGTCCATAGCGGGATCTCAGCGTCGCCACCTTTTTGTGTAAAACCGAGCGTAAACCGATACCGCCGCTTTGGTTCTGTCTTTACATCACTCCAAAATAAACCAGCCATTATTATATATACTCCTTGTATTAAATAGCTTCTCCCAAAGATTTATTCTTCGAAAGAAGCTCCACTGTTTGTAACCACGAAATCGATAGCGAAAAACTCTACCGAACGTGTTGGTTTGACCAGTAACTTAGCATAGATAATATTGCGGTCAATAAGGTCGGGGGTAGTGGTAGATTCGTCTAGGATTAAACGGAAATCCTCAATACCATACTGAGCCTTAACACCTTCTAGGAGAGGTATGGCTTGACCAGTGAATCTATCCCAGGTTACTTGTGTATTGGGTGCGAATAACAATCTCGAAGCGATGAAGGAAATCTCTCGTTTCAAGTAAATCATCAGACGGCGAACGTTGATCCGGTCGAGAGCCGATGCAGTTTGTTGCATCGTCTTTTGTCCAAATATCACAATGCCTTCGGCAGGGAACTTGGCGACGGGATTGATGTTTGCTTCATATAGCCTATCTCTTTCATCCGAACTTAGGCGGCGAGATACGTCTAGTACCGGAATACCAGCAGCGCCCTCACTAAGTCCGCCACGAGTGAACCCGGCAGGAGCAAACCAAGGTGCCTGGTTTCTATCAGTAGAGGATAGAACCCCAAGAGCAGCGACTGAAGGAGGAGCCCACAGAACTTGATTTGTTGAGGTATCCTGGATTTGTACCCAAGGATAATAGGTTGCACCATAACTGTTATTGATGCTACGAGACGCCAGGTTAGTGGCAGCGGCTTCCGGTGTATTGGCAGCATTTCTTGCCTCAGCAGAACCGGTGTCTTCAGTGTCCGGTGTGTAAGCAAATGGAATATCTATCAGCGCAAGGGCGTCGGATCGGTTCTGGACCATGTCCAAAAGATAATCTGTTACTGTGGCGTTTGTTACCCCAGGAATAGTGACGGCGTTCATTTGAACTCCATCGACGTCACCGGCAATATTAATCGCCTTCCTTAGAGAGAATAGTGCATAGTCTGCTTTTTCGTCGGTAGTGGTAATGCCACTATTTCGAAATGGCTCTCTCTCTGTGATATCATATCCATCAGAGCCGCCATGCAATGTTGTCGTAAACCTATCAAGGTTCCCGGATAGAGGACTCTTGTAAGAGTTTCCACCCTGGGCTGTCACGCTCAAACCGTTAAGACGGTTGTTGCGCTGGTAGGTATAACCAGTTCCAGCCGTTCCCGCTATGTTGTCTAGAGAGAACACCCAAGAGATAACTATAGGATCACTACCGGTTAGGGCAGTCGTTTCAAAAGCAACATCATGGTCTGTACTAGCTGGATTTGCATTAGTAGAAGCGTCAAAAGAACGGATTCTTAGGCAGTCGGGGATCTCTGGACTAAAGAAGGTGTCGGTAGCAGTTCTGCCGGTCCAACTCCCCCAGTAAGTGCTTCGGTTAGACTTTGGTGTTCCCCAAGTGCTGCCCTGGCGTAATGGTACGGATGGGAACTGAATAGAGCCTGACCAGTCAGCGCCAACGATGAAGTCGTATCCGCCGCCAAAGACGACGCCTTTACCGAAACGGGCTTTGCCCGAGCCGGTCAGCCCGATGTTCTGAAGTGATCCCACCCCGACGCCGGACAAAGTATCGTTGCCGTTTACGGCGCTACCAGAAATAGTCCCCCGGAAAGATCCGTCTTCGGTGCCATTTCCAGGAGTGCCTCGGTTGAGGTTACTGAATACCATGTAGTTTTCGCCTACGGTATGAGAGGCGGTCATATACACATCGTTGGCTTTTCGGGCTAAATGTACAGACTTCACGATTTGACCAAATATTTCATCAGAAGTAGTAAGACCGTTTACACCGATTATAGTGGCGCTAGTGTCAGCCGGCAGGGTTGCAGCAGTGAAAGTAAATGTGTGAGGAGTGGTACCGTCAGACCCTGTAACCGTAAGTGTCTGGAGATCCAGTTCATCCTGGGTTTTACCGCCACCGCCGACGGTGGTACTGGTCAGAGTATAAGTCTGGGTAGCTGATTGTCCCGGAGCCGACAAAACATCATGAGAAACCCCAGCATGACCCAAGCTACCAAACACGCCGTAGGACTTGCCTCCAGCAATCATAGACTGGGCGCATTTTCCGCTGCCACGAGTACCTGACAGAGGCATACCCAGATTTGAGCTAAAGCCGCTTGAATACCCGGTCACACCTACATCACGATACTTGAGGGGTCCGAAGACGCCGAAAGGTAGGAGACGGGTTTCTAGGCTTCCCGCAGCTACATCCTCATCCATAACGACTCGAATATAGTTTGAGACATTCTCAAACTGACCATATTCTACATTACGTAATTCAGTTTGGCTATATATATCGTACTTGTCACCGATTATCCTAGCGATATAGTTAGGTGAGGCAGGGTTAAGGCTCAGATTGTCGAATCGTTCAATAATCTGAGGTCTGCCGTCCGTATCGTCGATGCTGCGTATCAATACAGAGAAGCTGCCGTAAGACTGGTAATCCCCTTCAGCGGCCTTGACATTAGATATAGATATTTTCACTTCTCGCTGTACTGCCTCGCCGGCGGTAAGGGCTTCTAGGCGGAAAAGTTTTTGCTGACTGCGGGCGTGATAAGCAGCGTGGTTATCACTTAAATCCTGAGCGATGAACCATCCCGTAGTTGCACGAGTTGCCGCACCCTCGAAATCGTTTTGCTGAACAGCGACAGTATTATCCCATCCACCATCAGAAGCAGTGTTGCGGGTCATCGGCATCATGGCGGCGTAGAACTTTCCGCTGCTAATGCCAGAGTTTAAGACACCGATGGAAGTGCTCCCAGAAGCGGTCAAAGAACGCTCGAAACTTTCTCCGAGGAAATAGGCACCGCCCTGGTAGAAGTTTCGAGTTGCCGTCGTCGTAATGGCGCTATTGGTAATCGTAGGATTGGTGTTAAGAACCTTACGAATAAAGTTTTCACTGTTTGGGTTAAGACTTACAGTAACTTTTTTATTAAGACCTGGTACGCTACTTCCGGTTATGATAAGGTTTAGGCTATCAATGTCGGTTACTTCGTACATGGTAGAACCAGAGAAGCTAAGAGTCGGGGCACCCAACGATGCGCTGGCTGCGACAGTACCGGAGAGCAGGATTCTTCCTGAGTCCAGATAGAACTGCGCTGCTACTGCACCAGACACTACGGTCGAGATAGAAGCAGAAGGCCAGACACAGAGAGCATATACGCCGCCAGCATCATTGCCAGTGTTTCCGTTAGCAGTTAGAGGGCTTACTTTCCAGCCAGCCTTGCCCACAGAGGTAGCGTTTGTATCTTGGTCACCCAAGACACGCATGAACGACAATGGGGAACCGTTTCGGAGCCACGCCTGTGCCGCATAGGCTGCATAGGTTGGGGCGGACTGGTCGCCATCTCTCCAAATATCTCCTGCTTTTCCGCCGGGGACTGGGTTTCCAAAGGTCTCGACAAAAGCAGAGAAAGAGGAAACTAGAACCGGCTTGTTGGCAGGTCCCTTCAAAGATCGTCCAATGACGAGGGGGCCTAGAGTACCAGGCGATTGGGGTAGTTGGGAATTATCGACTTCATCAATAAAAACACCGGGTGAAATAAACTTAAACTTTCTGGAAGAGTTCTCAGCCATTTATTTTCTCTCCTTAATATATCATCTTTTCGACGTGAGCTAAAATCAACCTGTATCACTGTTGAGTGTACAAATCTCTACTATTAAATAGTAAGCTATAAACCCAAATACCTTTTCTTCTTATCGTCGATATTTATCTTTTCGGTTAGCATGAAATTCAGGAATATCCCCTACAATAACTCGTTCTCTCCCTACTGTGACTTTAGCAGCAGACTGTCTTCGGATGACATCGGGGCGTTCGGAATTTTCCTGGGCACCTGTGATATGCCCTAAAACTTTTATTGTAGTAGTAGTCTTAAAGATTCTTTCATTTATATCCAAGGCTTCGCTGTTCCCCTCATTAGTCCATCCGGGGTCTACGAAAGCTTCATAACTATGACCTTCGTGAGTTATCGTAAAAGCTGCTGGGGTACTATGACGAGTCAGGAGCGGTGCGAGAATTTGATTCATCTGCTGGCGATAGTTAGTGATAATCTTCAAATCGTAGGTAATCTCTAAGAAAGAAGGCATTGTTACATATAGTGTTTCATATACTACCTCCTTGTTGTCAAATGGAAATGTCTGATAAGTTGTATCCGTTCCATTACCATACCGGTTGATAGCCGTATTGTTGGCTCTATCTCTAGATTCTTTTTGAACTACTTCCCGAGCAATTGCTATAGATCCTTCGGGGTATACATCAAAATAGGGAGGTATGTTCACTCCATATCGACCTTTCTTAGCAGGGTCTTGGTTAATAGTTGTCTTTATCAATGAAATGAGGGGATACTCTAGAACATTATCATCATCGCTGCGAAGAGTCGGGTGTGCCTTAATATCATAAGCACGCTCGGTGCCAGCAAAAATAACTGGTACTTTCTGAAACCCTTCATTAGAGTCACAAAATATATTCATAGTATCGTTCAAATAGTTATATATAGCATAGTCAATATTTTCCATCTTGGAAGGAGACAGAGGGTAAGTAGAATTTAGGTTTTGGTTCAACGGGGTACGAATAGGCATTATTTACTCCAGCTTCCATAATTAGGTTTCTTGCTTGGGTTAAACATCCCATTCCGGGCTTGACGGCAAGTAAGCTCTACCTCAAACGAAGTAAAGTCAGCAAAGGCAGAGTCTTGTCCGAACAGGTAGCGAGGGTTTGCAATGTCTACTATTTCAAAAAATAACTCATCGTACTGGAGGAAGTCTCCCAGGCGAGCGAATAAGTCTTGGTCCTGAGTTAGCCTACGCTTGTGCAAACGAGCAGTAATCTTCTTTAAAGTATTAAATCCATACTCCTCTTGGGTACGCTCGGTGCCACCATATTCGATAAGACCGTAGACTCGAATAGGAGACAAGAAAGATTTTTTAAGAGATTCTCCATAGAGTGGATGGAAGTTAGAGTTTGTGATATCGATAGGAAAATAGAGGACCTGTTGTCCTACTACTTTTTCTATGACTTCATCGTTTATTTGCTTTACAAAATTTCTTTCAGCACGACCTACAAACATAGGAGGCGGTGGCTGAGCAGGCTGCGACCATCTATTATCACTCATTTATCATTTATCCTACATAAATCCCAACTGGGATGTGTTGCACTACTTGGTTAATATTACTTTGCAGGGCGGCGTCCCCTTCGGCTAGTTTACCATAGACCATCTCATCTAAGACAGTTTTTAATTCGTCCCGCAAGGCCGCTTGTTCTTCTTTGGCTTCGCTCACTAAGGCTGGACCGTTAAGAGTAACATCATTTCCAGGTATAGGGATGGTAGCAAGTTTTGAACGTATCTGTCCAAGTGTTTCTTTAGCGGAAGATAAAGCAAATCGTCGGCACCATTGTTTGCCAATGCTATTGATGTTTTTATAAGGAACATTGGGGAAGGGTAGGGTGTTAACATTATTAACTCCGGCTGCTCCATATTTCCGGTCATCCTCCTCGCTAAATGCTTCCTCCGAGACTCTAAAGTCTACCCAGAACTTTCTAGGACTCGACCCATCCGGGACCGGATAGATTCTTAGCTTATTATTATTAATCTTAAAAGAATAATGAGAGGCCCTTACGTTCATGTCCTCCTTAAAAGCGTAAGCTTGTAAGACATTCTGCCACGCAGGCACCATTTCGAAGGTACTGTCGTCGGCGTACATACCGTAGGTTGAAAGATTGCCGACTGCTCCAATACTATAGCCTCCAAAAAAGTTCCACATTGACTGAGGGGTTTTATAATAAACTCGCTGGATAGTTATAGCGCTTTTACCCACTTGGTTCTGAAAGGGCACATCTCCCAAAGAAGCTGTATATATTAGTTTCTGTAAATCATAGTCCTGTTGCCTTTGGACCGGGGCGAAGGACGCTGAATATATAGTCTGAGAGGCTCCTACTGGGATGTGGAGACCAACTCCTCGCCCTATGTGTGTAGCATACCCTAGCTGAAATCTCGGAAACTTAAGGTTAGGCTTAACACTAGTCCCAGGTTCATAAGCGACGAATTCACCATCTTGATTGAAGGAACCCGTAGAAGTCCCCAGCATATCCGATAAAACATTCTTAGCTTGGTGGGTATTGACAAGATACGAATATTCAAGACAAGATTCTTCATAAGCATTATAAATGTTAGAAGGGGTAATCTCTAAATCAAGAACATTTCCCCCTAGTTTCTGATATGTATAAGCTACTTGGTCTACCGCACCACTAATAAAGGCAGTCGTCGCATAGATGCCATAGGACAACGACGACAAAACCTGGTTATGCGTCCCGGTAGCCGGGAGGATGATAGCACTCACTGTGCTAAGCGGTTGTAAGTTTTTAGGCATTGACGATCCTCATTGAATTTAAATAAATAGTTTTTTACTTCCTTAATATTAACTTTTACTCACATAAAAGAAAACCCCGCCACTAGGACGGGGTTCTCTCAGTTGTATTCAACTATTTCTAGTTGAAATACTTATGACCGCTACTCATTGCTGGGCGACTAGAATCTAGGCGCATCAGCAACGAGGTCTGCAACTACAACAAGTCCGTACATGTCAGGACGAACCATCTTCTTAGCGTAGCGAGTCATCACGCCCTTGCGGGGCACGAAGTCTTCGGTACCAAAG
>TARA_B110000211_G_scaffold139020_1_pt1 | contig 20018 bp, 20 predicted proteins | sample TARA_B110000211 | Tara Oceans TARA_B110000211 (sample SAMEA4397516) | marine metagenome | biome: Polar Biome; feature: [DCM] deep chlorophyll maximum layer (ENVO:01000326); material: water (ENVO:00002006), including particulate matter (ENVO:01000060) such as... | depth 30 m
GTCTCAAAATTTCGTTGTGTCGCGTTTTGTTCCTTAATATGACGCAATGGGTCATTATCATCAAATTATCTGTGTAGTATCTTAATCGTGACAAATATGAAAGACCTTTTTCAATTGTATTGAGGCTTCCGTTTGGGTTAATCAAGTGATGAAAAAAAACGTAGACATTATGCCGCACTCGGCATCTGCATTCTTTTGTGTGAATTTTAGAGGTATCAATTTGAACAATTTAAACAACATAGGGTCTGCTGCTCAGCTTTCATCCGATGCCAGAGAAATAGTCGGCGTGGATCTGGTCGACACTGAAATTCAGGAGGCTCTAAGTATTCTCCTTCTTTCTCTAAAGGCGGAGGCTCAATTGTCTGAATCGGGCACAATAGCCATGAAAGAGCGCTTGTTGCGTATCTTGTGTAACCGTTTACGGATGATGACAGATTATCAAAATCATCCGGAAATTAACGATCAAAAAATTGTCCGTCCACTATTTCTCACAGGTGGTGGCCGCACCGGCTCCACTAAATTGCATAAGCTACTGGCAGCAAGTGGAGACTTTAAATACCTCCCCTTTTGGCAGGCGCATCACCCGTCACTACGTAGCGGCGACCGGAAGGAGGGTCCCGCGACACGTATTCAGGAGGCGGATGAGTTCGTGAAGTGGTTTGATTCTCATGCACCAAAAGCGCGAATGGTGCATGCCTATGACACTCTCGAAACGGAAGAAGAAACGCATATTTACGAACAGGCCACATTTGGATTTTATATTTTTTCCGTTGCCTTCGTTCCAGGCTTTATGGCTTGGTATGCTACGCAGGACTTTAGTAAGATGGCGGAATACTTCAGCAAAGTGATGAAGTACCTGCAATGGCAATTTCATGATGGTGATCCCCGTCCTTGGATTTTCAAATACCCTGCTTATCAGAGTTATGAGCCGGAACTACGGCGGTTATTTCCCGACGCAACATTGGTTGCTACCCATCGAAACCCCGTCAGTACATTGACATCGAGTGCCAGTTTGTTTTCCGCTTATTACGAGGCATATAGCGACGCTAAAATAGATAAAACTATTGGCGCTATGATGGTGGAAGGTCAGGCTGGACGTATTGACCTGCTTCTTCAGGCACGTAAAGAACATCCGAATTTGGGTGTTCTTGATATCGGCTATACGGAGCTTACGCGTTCAGTCGATAGCGTGATTGAAAAAATTTATAAACATGCGGATATGCCCCTCAGTGATCAGGCAAGGGTAAATATGAGTGCTTGGGAAAACAGCAATATTCAACATAAGCATGGAGCTCACAAATATACGCCGGAGCAATTTGGACTGGAACTTACTGAAGCGGAAGGTCGATACCAAGCTTATACAGAACAGTTTGGACATTTGTTTTAGCCGTTGTGATGAGTTTGTATCGAACAGTTTATATCGATTATACAATAGTAATATGACCAGTTTTAAGAGGTCGGTGAATAGATTTTATTGCCGCTCTAGGTTCACGTGAAAGTGTTAGAATTATACTAACGAGGAATAATTATGATCATCAAGCGTTACAGCACCACCCCAGAATGTCCGCGCGTAGTACTCTGCGGTATTGGCCAGTACGGGGGTATCGTCGCCAAAATACTTTTGGATATCGGCTATCAAATTGTTGGCGCCTACAATCGAGCCGGTCCGAAGATTGGTAAGGATCTAGGGGAAGTGATTGGACTCGAGCAAAAAATTGGTGTGATTGTTGAGGACGCTGCTACAGCCGATTTTAGTAAATCTGGTGCCGATGTCGGTATTTGCACCCAATCTAATTCTCTTAGGGTCGATATGGCATCGTACACGGCCTTAATGGAGGCGGGCATAAATGTTATCAGCTTGTCCATGCAAGCCTATTACCCTTTTGGTAGTGACCGTGAAGCAGCGGAGGAGATCGATATTTGTGCACGTCGAAACAATGTTACCTTTACTGGATCGGGTATCCACGATATGACCCGTATTTGGTCAGGTATCGTAACTGCCGGTCAGTGTACGCATCTGGAGTCGCTCTATCATGAAAGCTTAACCGATGCTGAAGGTCAGGGCTTACCTGAGCAGATGTATCCAGACTACGCCATTGGCGCGACAGTAGAAGAATATTGGAAGAAAGGTTTCGACAAGTACCCGTTATGGCCGGTGTATACGGCCACTCTCGAGCACGTGTTGACGGCACTCGGTCATATTGTCATTGAAAAAGAGGTTCGAATTGAGCCGGTTGTGTGGAAGGAAGACTTGGATTGTCCGTGGCTTGAAACCGTAATCCCTGCCGGGCGCGTTCTGGGTACCCGAACGATTGGGCAAGTGAAAACCAGTACGGGGATCATTGCGGAAGTGCGCACTGAGGGGCGTGTCTGCAAAAAAGATGAGGAAGACTACACGTTTTGGCGAGTGAATGGTAAGCCGGGTGCCGAGATGCACATCAAACGAAAACACGGGGGTTACACTAACGCAGCGTGCCTCGTTAACCGGATCAAGGATGTTATCGGCGCTCCCTCAGGCATTATTTTGGTGTCGGAGTATGGACCAATCATGGGGCCTGAGCAGGTTCAGAGCTGGCGTCGCTCCTGATTAAGATCAATATAAGGAGGGAGTCTTAAGGTACCTTAACAGACTGAGCAAACCCGTGAAAAAATACTTGGAATAGCAGAGCAATGCTTTTCTGAGAATGGCTTTTTTCTGACACAGATGAAAGATATAGCCGAAGCAGTTGGGGTGAGTAGGAATACCCTTTATCGCTATTATCGGGATAAAACAGATTTGGGACTATCGATTTATGAGCTTGCTTTGGATCGCTATACTACCGGCTTGAAAACAGAGCTGGATTCACTAATGCATTGAACAATTATGCAATACTTCTGGAGTATGTAATGAAAACAAAACTTATGGATCAATTTAAGCTTGAAGGCAAAAAAGCCCTGGTTACCGGGGGTGGCAGTGGTATGGGCCTGGAGTTTACCCGTATCCTGGCAGAAGCTGGTGCAACCGTGATGATTGCAGCAAGAAATGAAAAGCGCCTGAAAGCAGCCGCAGATGAAATAACCTCTGAAACAGGCTCGAAGGTGCATTACCGCAAAGTGGACCTTTCTGACCGACGCGAGGCGGAAACTCTGATATTAGATGCTCAAAAAATCATGGGAGGACTGGATATTTTTGTCGGAAACGCGGCAATGGATATGTTTTCGACTGTGGAAACCTTTGATGAAGCAACATACGAAAAAATGATGTCGGTCAATTTTGACAGCAATATGTGGATGACCCGAGCAGCAGTTCCGGCAATGAAAAAAAATCGTTGGGGTCGGATTATTTACATTTCTTCTTTAGCCAGCTCCATGGGACACAGGCATTTTAATCTTGGGTTATATAGTTCCAGCAAAGCTGCCTTGGAGGGCTATGCACGATACGCGGCCGTGGAGTTGGGTGCTGAGGGTATCACCGTCAATGTTATTGCGCCGGGTAGTGTCAAGACTCCTATGATGGAAGCGTCTGTCGCTGCCGGTTTCGCCGATGCCAGCAAAGAAGAACGGGATGCCGTGAGTAGTTATATAACCTCATTAATACCATTAAACCGACTTGCACAACCTCACGAACTGGCCGGCATGGTATTACTGTTGGCTAGTGATGCCGGCAGTTACATTACCGGTGTGAGATATGTTATAGACGGGGGATGGACCATTATGGGTGATACTATGAGCAAGAACAAATAAGCAACATGTGGAAACTTTATTCAATTCAGACGCAGAGGCTTGACGGTTTGTACCTTTAAATACGTTTAAGTCTATGATATTCATGCGCGGATAAAAATATCTTTTACATTAAAAAGGCTTGCAATGTCAGGTAATTCCTGTACAGAGTGAAAGGCAAAGTAGTTCACTTTATTGGTGTTCGAAAATGTATAAGGCTGTAATCATTGACCTTGACGTACCACATTTAGAACTAAATTTATAACGTAGTTGAGGATCATATGTCCGAAAAAAATCATAATATTAAAGGTAAGGTTGTAGTTATCACCGGTGCATCGAGTGGTATTGGGGAGGCCGCAGCGATTATGCTTGGTAAAGCCGGGGCCAAAGTGGTCTTGGGTGCTCGTCGGCTGGATAGGCTGGAAAATATAGTCTCAAAAATAGTGGAAGAAGGTGGTGAAGCCGTCTGCTGTAATCTTGATGTTTCAAGCTCTGAAAGTGTTCAGGCGTTCATCAGCTTTGCTATCGAATGCTATGAGGATTTGGATGTTGTTGTGAACAATGCCGGAATTATGCCTCTGTCGATGATGGCGGAGCTTAAGTGTGATGAATGGAATTCTATGGTGGATATCAATCTCAAGGGTGTGTTGCATACCATCGCTGCAGTCTTACCTCATTTTACTGCTAAAAAGTCGGGTCATATTATCAATATCACATCTGTTGGTGACCGGGTGATTGTTCCCACGGCGACTGTCTATTCCGCTACCAAATACGCCGTCAGGGCAATTACCCAGGGGCTCCGTCAGGAAGTGGCAGAGTTTGGTATAAAAACAACACTGATTGCGCCCGGAGCTGTAGATACAGAGCTTTTCGAAAGCATTTCCAATCCGGAACTGAAGGCTATGATGCTTCAGCGTAGTGAGGGGGCCCTCTCTCCAGATTGCATTGCGGGTGCGATCTGTTATGCCATTGAGCAGCCTGAGCATGTTGATATAAGCGAGCTGGTGATACGACCGATACCGTCCAGCATTTAAGTGCTTTAATATGTTAGATAGCTGCATGAGGAAGTGATGTTGATCAGTTTATTGCGCACGAAAAAAGAACAGCATATATCTTGTAGTAGTGCGGCGTGAATACGTATTACGCAAGCCGACAATAATTAAATAATGGAAGTGAACGTCATGACGAGACTCTCTAGGGGCATTTCTCAAGAAAAGTGGCAACAATGCTTGGCCGAACTCAAGAGCGATACAGCCCTGTTTGATTACGCTGTGGTGAAAGCTTCAGAGGATCTTATTTATAAGTATTTGCTTTCCACTTTAGCCCATGCGATCACACTGGTGCAGAATGCTGATCCGTTAAACCCGGACTTTGTTCCATATCTGAACAGTTTCTTCAATATGGGTATACCTAATCAGGATACCACGTACTACTTTACCAATATTGATGGCCGTAATAGCTATCGCATTTACGGTACGAGAGGTACTGTTTATTTTATTGAGTTTCAGGCCGGGCGTGGGTATCAGGGTGTTAATGATCAGTGGGCGCAAAGTTTGAACAATAATACGATAGCAGACTTCGAAATCAACGACGATGGCAGCTTTGAAATTTTGCTAAGTGCAATCAGACCTGATAATTACGAAGGTAATTGGATGCGAATTGATCCTGACGCCGATTGGTTTCTTGTAAGGCAGGTTGCGTATGGGCCAAATCAGTCTGATGGTAGGTTTGCTATTTTACTCGAGGGTGGTGACGCCAAACGGGAGTTATCGTCAAATGATCAGCTGGAAACCATTGTCTCTCTGGTAAAGGGACAGGCCAAACTATGGATAGGTAGCCACGAAGAGATGCATGAGACTGGCGCCTACAACCGGTTTATATCAGCCAATTGGGATGCGAACTCTATCGTGATTGACCAATTGTACCAGCACGGGTTATACGACGTTGCTGAAGATGAAGCCCTTATTATTAGTGTCAAAGAGCCTTCGCAGTGCGAGTACTGGAACATACAGGTTGCCACCCTGTTGGGACAGGCTCATGACTTTATTAATCGTCAAACTTGCCTCAATGGTCATGTTGATAGAGCTGATAGCGATGGTTTTACTCGGTTTGTGTTGTCTCATAAAGATCCGGGTGTTGCCAACTGGGTTGATCTCTGCGGCCGTCAACAGGGTTACATGTTGTTGCGTTGGTTAAGAAGCGATAGCGTGCCAGACCCCCAGGTTAAAAAAGTAGCTTTTGGCAAAGTAATTAACCACCTGCCTGCAGATACCAGAATGGTAAGTGTCCAAGAGCGAATAAAGACGCTGAAAGAGCAGGCAGTTGCAATTCAGCAAAGGAGAATGTGGTGACCAAGAGCAAAGCCTCTGCGCGACAACGCCTCTTGATCCTGGGTGAGCTAGCAATTTCACTCAGTTGCAGAGTTATATGGGACGACGAGAATGTCTGCATTGTCTCAACATCAATCAACTTATCAAAGTCAATATAGAAATAATATAGGTAAGACATGAATCGAAAATTGTCAGCTGATGAAGTATTGAACGAAGTAATTGCAGAAACTGGGCTGGATGATTTTGGCGATAGTCCTTTTCTGGAGGATTACAGAAGGGCTTTAGATACTCTTAATGCTGAGGTCAAGTTTTCAAAAGGGGGTATCGCGGCTTTTCGGGATGTTGTTAAGCGCAGCCTAACCAATTGGTTGTTAATGCAGAAAGATATCAGGAATCATCCGGAGATCCTTGACGAGGAGCTTGCACCCCCTGTCGTAGTGACTGGCTTTGTTCGATCCGGGACAACTAAGCTGCAGAGAATGTTATCTGTATGCCCAAAATTCCAATCTCTGGAGCTTTGGAAAGTTACAAATCCAGCGCCTTTCCCTGGCACTAACTTAAATATTAAGGACGATCCAAGGATTCCTTGGACGGATGCAATGGTGAAGGGCATTCATGATTATTTACCGGAATTTTTTGCAAGTCACCCTTTCGGTACTCATCAAGCTGAGGAAGATTTAGCTCTGCAGGAAATCACTTTTAAAGGTCCCAGTTTGCCGATGAGTATGGGAGCCCGACATTTCAAGGAAGAGCTCTCCCCTATCTCCGATGAAGTGTATGAATTTATCAAGACTTGCCTAAAATACTTTCAGTGGCAAGATAGGACGACATCAAATAAATCAACTAAACCTTGGGTTTTGAAAACACCGCTTCACCTGGGCAATATTGCAACAATTAGCCGTGTATTCCCAGGAGCGAAAATTATTCATACTCATCGTGACGCCTTGACTTCTGTTACCTCCTGTGCACGCCTTGAAGAGCTTGCTGCCCGACGCTTCACAGACAAGCTGGATCTGCACTATATCGGTGACGGCGTTCTAAGTTATTGGTCAAAAGAATGGGAACGCAATATCGAGGATCGGGAAAAACTAGAACAGAACGACTATCTGGATGTGCACTTCGACGATATTAATAAAAACAGTTTAGAGCTTATTAATAGAGTCTTTGATTTCCTGGGGATCGAGTTTGACCAAACTTCAAGGGATGCTATTCAGGATTGGGAGAATAACAACGAACGTCACAAATTTGGTCGTAACCGATACGATAAGGAAGACTTCGGGTTTACCGAGGATAGGGTGAAACAGGCATTTCAAAAATACTTCGACTACTTTGGCTAGAATTGGATTTTCAAGTGAAAATAGTTGCTGAGACTCTATATAGATGCAGTTGTCGTTTACACGACAGAAGTGTTTTATTCGATACAAAAGCCTTTAATCATTTTTATTCTGATAATAATGGTGCGTCGCTGGCCTGAGTAAGCCACGCTCGTAATACCAGAAATTGAAGGGGAGTCGCCTGACCATGGGAGTAGTGCAATCAGCAGATTACATCGTTATAGGTGGCGGCTCGGCTGGGATAATTGTCGCGGCTCGCTTAAGTGAAGATCCTAACACAACCGTTGTACTTATCGAGGCTGGTGGTGAAGCACGGTCACCGATAGTCCAGATTCCCGCTGGGTTTGCTTATATGGTGGGCCGCAGAAAATTTGACTGGATGTACCAGCAGGATCCAGACGCTTCGATAAACGGTGCTAGCCGAATATGGTCAAATGGGCGTCTGCTTGGTGGCGGTAGTTCTATTAATGGACAGGTTTATATTCGTGGTACCCGTAGGGACTTTGATCGTTGGGTAGAGGCGGGTGCGACCGGCTGGGGTTTTGACGATGTGTGGCCGTATTTTTTGCGCAACGAGTCTTGGCAAGGTAGACCCAGTTCGGCACATGGTACAGACGGCCCAGTAACCGTCACAACGGTGGCGGATGGGGATCCTCTCGCTAATGGATTCCTCGCTGCTTGTGCGGAGATTGGTATCCCTACTGTGGCAGAGCACAATGGAGGTGATATGCACGGAGCCTTTCTGGCTCAAACCAACCAACGTAAGGGTTGGCGCTGCAGTACCGAAAAAGCTTATTTGCGTCCGGCCCGCTCACGAAGCAATCTTACGGTAATCACCCGCGTAAGGGTGGAGCGCCTAGGTGTAGTTAAGGGGCGTGCAGCTTTTGTTGAGTTTCGACGAGGTAAATTATCTTTTCGGATTGAGGCTTCCGAGGAGGTTGTTCTAAGCGCCGGTGCTATTGGGAGCCCGGCGCTGCTATTGCGCTCAGGCATCGGTCCGGCAGATGAGTTAAAAAAAGCAGGAATTCCTGTTGTAATAGATAAATGTCAAGTTGGTAAAAATCTTCAGGAGCATTATCACGTAGGGTTGGTGAGAGAAGTACATCGACCGACATCGTCGCTCATACCGAGATCTTGCGCGAGCGCTATATAGGCACGATAGCTGGTAGCCAATGCACTGGCGCCGGTATCAATAATGTAGCCGTCCTTACAAATCGTGGCGACTCTGCCTCCCACGCAATCGTTGGCCTCCAACACCACTACCTGCCATCCCGCTTTTTGTAGTGTCCAAGCAGCACTTAGACCAGATAGCCCAGCCCCGACTACTATTGCATTTTCACTCTTCACCTTGTGAATTCAGCCATTTCATGGCGTGCATGCTGCCTAATTGATTTGTAGACGAGCGGAAAAGTTACACTGAAATAAATACAAAAAACCGCAACAGGCAACCAAAAAGCCAGCAGACCGTTCCAGGCAAATGGGCCGCTAAAAAAGTAAATGGCGACAGCACCAGGGAAAACCAGCAGCGCCACCCACAGACTGAAATAACAAAACCATCGAGGGAAGGGACTTTTTGTTTCACCTTTATATTTGAGCCCTGCAATTGCGACTGCGACAGTCTGTAAAGCAAAAGGTGGCACCAGCATTACAAACTCCAACCAAGCCATGTCACTCAATAGCAATACAAGTTCGGGAGATCGCTCTAATCGGTAGTAAGCGGCCGCCCAAAATACAAATGGCAAATAAAATGCAACGGCATTTGCAATGCCCGCACCAAAGCACATAATCCCCAGAACAGGGATACCGCTCTCCATGCGCCCTACTTGTATAGCCAGCACTGTCGACCAGGGAACAAAAAGTATTGCAGCGAACAATCCGAGTATTATTCCCAGCCTGACACCTAGCAAGTTATCGCTATATTTTAATAAAAGACCGGAGCCATCCAGGTTGGGTTGCGGTGGCGGTATAAACCCGGCGATGGGCCAGGTTGCCAACCAAAACAAAACAACAGCAGCTACACCACTCCAAAAGCAAATCAGCTGCGATTGCTCATTAGGATGCCAAACTTCAGTCAACTTCATAAAGCAGTCCTCTCCATGTTTAGTAAAACACATCCATTTTCGGATATCGCCAAGATCACAATCCTCTGATGAACTACCTCTAAAATTACTAGTGTACTATACTCTAGATTTCATATCTTAGGGGCGTACCAATGCAAACTGAAATCAAGCTAAATACCCTGCTGGTCAACTTTCCCGTACCACCCGATGCCTCCATGCCCGAGCCGCTGCAGACCATCATGTTCTGGCTCACCGCTGGATTGGCCTTGGCTGTACTGGCGTATAGCTTCGTTCTAGCTAGAAAGCACCATTCCGCTATACCTGTTTTGTTGGTGATTGCGGGAGCTGCTGCCATACCACTGGAACCAATCGTGGGTTTTCTTGGTCACGTCATTCACCCAGCCGACGGCTCTATCAAGATGTTTTCTGCGGTCAACCGTACCATCCCTTGGCATATGGGCTTTGCTTATACAGGTGCATTTGGCGCTGTATATTTGGCACTCTACATGAAAATGGTAAATGGCCCCGTCAACCCTCGTTATGTATGGGTCACCTTTGCCATTTCGGTATGCGCCTATATTCTTGCTGAGATCTATCCCGTACATGCGGGCCTGTGGGTCTACTATGATAACCAGCCCTTGTGGCTCTGGAAGGGCATGGCCCCCCTGACTTGGGCTTTCATGAATTCCGCGTGTGAAATCATGGGAATCGCGCTAGTTTACCTTTTGCTACCAGCCCTGACCGGCTGGAAACAAATTCTGGTTGTTGTACTGGGCCCGATGGGCGCCTTGATGGGGCACCTCGGCTGTGGCTGGCCTATGTACTCGGTTATAAATTCCAGCGCCTCCCAGTCCCCCCTGCTGTTAGAGCTCTCCGGTTTGTTAACCGTGGCTCTGGCCTTTATGGTGATATGGATCTGCACGGCAATATTCTCTCGCCCTCACCATACGCTGTAATCGCCTTATGACTGCCGAGCCACCGCAGGCAATCATAATCGGCGCCGGACTGGCAGGCCTCAGTGCAGGGTATCGCCTTAGGCGGGCAGGATGGGAGGTGAGCGTCCTCGAAAAGAACGATTACCCCGGTGGCCGGGTGGCCAGTCTGCGCAAGGCTGGCTACCTGATCGATACCGGCGCCACCGGCGTAGGCGACGTATATACCGAATACATTGCACTGGTTGAAGAACTCGGCCTTTCCGGTCAAGTGGAATATGCCAGCCCGATCACCGCTACCCTGCGCAATGGGCAGCTCTACGAAATCGATGGCAATCATCCCTATCGAAGCGGTCTGATGTCGGGTTTATTGTCATGGCGCAGCAAGCTGATCATGCCGCGACTCTTTCTCGACCTGAACTCCATGGGCGACAAGATGAATTTCCAGGATGTGAGCCAAGGTTATGAATACGATAACGAAAGCGCAGAAAGTTACTCCCTGCGACGATTGAACCGAGAGTTGTTGGATTATTTAGTAGACCCAATTTTGCGCGCATTAGTTGTAGCGCGGGCAAGTAACGTTTCTCGATTGGAACTGATGAATGCTATGAACGGGCTGTTTAGCACCCGCTTGCTGGGCACTCGTGGCGGCATGGAACTACTGCCGCAAACACTGGCTGAGCAAATCGGCAACCTTAACTATGGAATCACCGTATCCAATGTCAACCAACTAGAAACTGGCATCGAGGTGCTTGGTCGACACAAGGATGGCCAGGCATATCATCAGCAAGCGGATGCCTGCGTTATTGCCACTACACTTCCAGAAGCAGTTGAAATCTATCCGGCCAGCCAGATCGATGTCAGCCCACTGGCCGATGACCTGCACTATATTCCCGGTATCTGCGTACATTTAGGGTACTGCGCCCTGACCCTAAGCAAGGCAGTGATGGTGTTGATCTCGTCTCAAGAAAATCCGAATATTACCCTTTTGTGGCTGGACCACAACAAAGTTTCGGACCGCGCCCCCGAGGGACACAGCCTGATCTATATGTACTATGATGACGCGGTTGCCGATTTGGCGGCAGGAAAATCCGACGATGAACTCATCACTGACTGCGCGGCATTTGTCGACACTATATTCCCTGAGCTAGCGGGCCATAGGGATATGAGCCATGTCAGCCGCTGGCCACGAGCCGTTCCCTTACCCGCTCCGGGAATCTACCAAAAAATGCACGAAGTTCGGAAAAACCTGGACGCAAATAAAGCCAGCAGCGTACAACTGGCCGGAGATTATCTGTCCTGTGTGGGTCAAAACACCGCTATTGTCTACGGCGAGAAAGCTGCCCGCAACCTGATTGATAATTACTCTGCAATGGAGCCCCATGCTTAAAAAGCATCCAGTTGCTTTTTAGAGGGATATTAGGCCATTGTAGGTAAAAATTCCGAAAATAACTGATATCAAAAGTAAGGTTTTCTCGTAATCAAGACGCAGGCGATTCTGCATGAAACAATCAATTCTTAGTAACAGCTAGTTCATGGCTATGCTCAACCAGTCCGCATCTGGCTTCCCGATGCCTGAACAGTACCAAAAGCATGGCATAAGCTCCGCTGATTTCATATGTGGCAGACAAAATACAGCAGTATGGATGCCTCCATCATGGCCCGATTTAAGGAGCTAGCAGCCCGTCGGACCTACGTCTGACAAGGCACCGTTTAAAATGATCGTGTGTTGCCACGCTCATGTCCTGTCCGTTGATTGCCCCCAGGGCGGCCAATTCAGTGTCGTTGTTGCGCTTTCTCTTGTGCTTGCCTGGGTCTATAGCCTCGCAGCCCGGTATTACGCTTCACCTCGCTGGAAACCGTACTGTGATGCTTATTGATCAGTATGGCTATTTCACGATGTGATCGTTTTTCTACCACGCCTTCGTAAATCTGGTATCGTTCGTCTTCGGTCAGTCGGGTGTATGTCTTTGGCATTGTGAGCTCACATTGGGTTTTAGTCGACCGTGAGCGTCGCCCACTGGCCTTCAAAATTCAATGTGTCGCACTGACGACTGAAATCCGCGCCAAGATTATTAAGTCTTAGTTTTGCTCAAGGTTACCAGTACGATCAATACCTGCGAGTCTGGCGGCAATCCATATGGTCAAATAGGTGCCAGCTGCGAATTGTAAGGCCAGCAGTGAAAGTGCCCACATTGGAGGTGTCACGCTCAAATGTCGCGCCGCAAGATACAATATTCCTGTTCCAAAGGTATTGGAGGCAAAGGAAAAAGGCAGTACTCCCAGTAAAACAACGTGCTCCCAACCTTTTAATATAGGTACCAGCCGATGCAGAATGATGGCAGCTAAGAACGGTGGTACGCCATTGACGATAGCTAAAAATATAGGATAATTCCATACCATAAATGGCTGGTGATCCTGGTAAGTATAAAGCCCAACAATATTAATATAGAAAATTTCCGCAAGGCCTGCGAGCAAGGCTGAAATGGTAAAGTAAGTGAGTACTTTAGGCATGGTCATACCTTGCTGAAATTTATGCCAGTACCAGATGGGGGTGCAGCCGTAATAAGCCACGTAAACGATAGGTAACCAGATGGGAACGTGAATGCCGTAGGTGGTGACTGCGTTTCGTTGCCCTTCATCCAAAAACCATAATCCCATCAGGTGATCGTAAAGTGGTTCGTGCAGGAACACCATTGTGCCGCTGACCACAACCCAGAGCGGCCACCATATTTGCTTTTTAATACAAAACCGAACTACCGCGATTACTGAGACTATCGCTACTACGGCGGTGGCAACTTCGGCGATGAGCTGATTGGGTTCGGGTACCAGCGAATCAATTGCTATACTTTGTACGGGAATCATATGTTCTCCTGAATTTTATTAAGCTTCTACGAATAAAGTCGTTTTGTTCGATATTTCTTGTTTTCTCTCTATTCATATTTATTATTTTTGTATTCAATTAAGGTCGCCGTTTTTGAATGGACTTGAATAAGGCTAGTGTCATTATGATCATCCACAGAAAGAACGCTCCAAAAGGGAGATACAGTGCCAAAATACCATTGTAAGCAAATGGTCCTGTCTTAAAAAAAGGTAATACCATCGCAGGAGTGATTAATAGCGCTACCCAAAGATTAAAATAGCCGAGATTACGTGAAAACAACGGGACAGCGTGTTTGTCTCGCAAGATTGCCATGCCGACAGCTCCAATCCAGATAGAAAATGGCGGTATAGTCACTAAGAAACATATCCAACCCAGATCGTGCAGCATGCGGGTTATATCGGGATCAATGGCGTCTGGGCGAAAAGCTGCAGTAATCCAAATACAGGCCGACATTATTCCTTCCAAGGCCGCTATAGCAACTGCAACTATTTGCATATAAGTCAGTATCGGTGTTGCTTCCATTCGTCGCGTTTGCATTGCAATCGCCACACCAAAAGGGACGAACAGGCTAAAGGCAGTCATTGAAATGATCATGCCAAAACGAATGGAGTTGACGTTACGCACATAAAAATCAGCAATATCGGCACCACTCGCAGCAGGGTTGGTGGCGGGGACGAAGCCGCTAATAATCACCATGCCTAGCAAGGCCAACAAGGTAGCAAGAGGCCCCGACCAAATACAGAGTTTTAGCATCGGCAGGTCGTCACTGTGAAACCGAGCTGGCATTGAATAATCCGATAAATGGGGGCTCGTCATGAGTCATTCTCTGTTGGGTTTACTGACTTCTTCGTGCTCTTGGCGATTGATCGCCTTGAAGAGGTAAGCCGGCATATTTGAAGTCTGTGGCAAGCCTTCTCGATAATATAGTCATCACGAATACTATAATCTTACTAATTAATACTATAATCTTACTGAATTTGGATGTGCATGTAAAGTATAATGCCTTGCTACAGCAGCAAGTGAACACCTGGAAAGAGTCCGGCCTGTCAGGCGCCAAATTCTGCGAGACCAATAATTTATCTTACCACCGATTTGTTTACTGGCGACAAAAGCTGGGTTTCTCAACGGCGCCCAAAAAGACCGTGCCGACAGCGGGTGGTTTTACTCGCATCGCGGTTCAGCCAGAACGGGATGATGGGTTGTCCCTGTCTTTGCCTAGCGGGCTTGTCGTGCGCGGCATCAATGCCACCAATATATCCGTGGTGCGTCAACTTCTGGATCACTGCTGATGACGCGGTATCTTCGGCCGGCGAACAACATGCCACGCATATTGCTCTATCGTGACCCTGTCCATTTTCGCAATTATGCAGAGTAATCCGTTATGCCCAGTAGCAGAAGATTTCACAGATATAATCTGGCTTAACCTGCATTACTACTGCGCATAATTTCAGCTGATTATTGCGCCGATTTTAACATTGCCAGCAATTTATCGGGAGCTTTGAATGTTCCACTCCTAAGACCTGGGGGGATATTCTCTGTCAGCATTTCAAGTTTGATACTCGGATCTGCTCGCAAATATATTTCTGTACTCTTTAAATCAGCATGGCCCAACCATAACGATACTTTCCTTACATTGTGAGTGGCTTTCAATGTGTGCATGGCACAGGTATGCCGAAGTGTATGCGGTGATATTATTTTCTTTAATAGCGAGGGTTGTTTGAGGCAGGCAACTTTTACTTGCTTTGATAATATGTACTCAAATCCCGATCGTGTCATCGCTTGCAGTCTTGCATTGAGAAATAATGCAGGCACTGTTTTCTCTTCAGATCTTATTGTAACCCAGGCATCAATGGCAGCCGCTGTTTCCTTCCATAGCGGCAGTATCCGTTCTCGCCTGCCTTTACCTATAACTCGCACTGTTGGCTGAGGACTTGATGTAAACTGCTCTAGGTGAATCCCTATCAGTTCTGACACTCTCAACCCGGCAGCAAAGCATAAATGTAACATCGCTTTATCTCTTGTCCCTAAAAACGTAGAGGGGTCTGGTGCATCCAATACGGACTGCATTTCTTCTTGCGTCAAATGGCATACCAGTTTTTCATCGGTTTTTTCATTGAGCTTGCATGAATTCTACGTGACTGGTCGAGGCAAGATACTAGCCTGTATTCCAGAAAACGGAAAAATGCCTTAATTGCTGCACTCCGGGCATTACGCGTCCGGGGTGAGTTGTTACGATCAATTTCGAGGTGATTTAAGAAATCCACGATCAATGAGACATCCAGATGTTCGATTTTTAGTTTGGATGGGGGTATTTTCATTCGGTCGGCTACGAAACAGACAAGTAATTGGAATGCATACGCATAAGTTTCACGCGTTCTCGGGCTTGCCCTCCGTTCATTGGGGAGGTATTCCAGTAAAAAAGTACTAAGGTATTTGCTAAGATCGGTCATTATCAATCCCCCCATAACACGCTTCCTGAGCTGTTGATATTTGTGCAAGTAACGCTGGAGTTGCCTGTAAGTACCAGTAAGTATCCGAAACATGGGCATGACCAAGATAGGTGCTCAATGCAGTCATGTGGCGCGATACTTCAGTGCGACTTCCATTGCATTGTTCTAGTGATCTGACTGCAAATGTATGTCGCAGATCATGCAGACATACACCCGGCTCACCTGGCTTGCCACGTAAACCTATTGCCCTCACAAGCTGTAAAAAAATACTGTTCACAGTAGAATACGGCAGTCTTGCGCTGTTATTAGAAACAAAAAGTGCTGACTTAATACCAGCCACTTGCTTTCGATGATGTAGATAGCACTCAATAGCCTGGGACGTCGATTGATGCAGTGGCACCAATCGATCCTTGCGGAATTTGGTGGCATTAATAACGAGTCCGTCTTCAGTAACATCGTTTAAATTCAAAGCAATGGCTTCACTTATTCTCAATCCCGTCACACTGAGCAGTGCAAATAGAGTCATGTATGTGAATGGTCTGATTGAGCCGGCCGGTATTAACTGCAATGAAACTCTTAGAAGCTGATCAATATCATCTTGAGAAAAAATGTGCCGTATCTTGCATTCCGGTATGCACCGCCCAAAAGCATCTGCCGGAGGCACCTCGTAGCGTGCATCTTCAGACTGCATCGCGAGAGAAAAGCGGCGAACAGTCAGCATGCGATTGCGTTTTTGTAGTGGCGACGGTGCCAGTCCCGTCCAGTCAAGTACTGTTTGGCAACGGACATAGCTATCACCGCATTTTTCTGCATACCTCGCAAAATGTTGTAACAGGCAATTCTGACTACGATACTTAAATCCCATGGCGCGTTGCAGAGCAACGTAGCAATCAATTTGATGGCTTAGCATAATGTGACCGCCGGCCAAGGCTGAGCGATCTGCCTGAGTTGAGGGATGTCGACTTTTGCATAGTAGTCGGTCATATCCAGGGACTTGTGGCGCAGCATGGATGACACGGCTTCAAGAGATGCGCCATCGCGAAGCATATTTGTTGCTGCTGAGTGGCGCAATAAATGAGCGCCATGAGATGGGGCGTGTGAAATACCCGCACGTAATAGCGCTGTGGCCACAATGGCTGAAACAGCGCTCGATGACGAAAAACCTCGATAGGGCGCATTCAAACATAAGAACAGCCGTTTGATTGTTACAGGTGGTCGAGATTCATTGAGGTACGCGATTACTGCATCGCCAACACTTTGAGGCAGCGGAAGAATATCTTCTCTGTTCCCTTTTCCTATTACACGTAATGTTCCTGCTTTCCAGTCAATATCATCCAGTCGCATGTTAACAACATCACCTGCTCTTAACCCAAGGTCTGACAACAACAAAACAATGGCCCTGTCTCGCAACCCTTTAGCTGTTGTAGTTGCACAGGCTTCAATTGTTTGTTCAATCTCTTGAGCGGTAATGTAGCGCGGCCTTGAAGAAAGCGACCATTGCGCAACGGTCGGCACTGAAGAATCAAGATGAGAAAGGCACAGGGTTTCTATGATTAGAAAACGTAGGTAGGCTCGCAGTGCAACTGTTAGGGATTTTGTTTTGGCTATACTGTGTTGCTCGGCAAACTCACCTATCGCTTGCCTGATTGTATTCGCATTGTATTGGCTGGGATTATCACCCAGTACAGGGATCAATGTGGACACGTCATATTCATATTGAGTAATTGTTATAGGGGATAGCCCACGTAGCTTTAAGTGCTCTCTAAACTGCAATAGCAATGTCGGCGTATCATTGTCAGTATATTCAAACTCAAGATGGATTGCCTTTTCGCTGTTAAGATAAGAAACAAACCTATTTACGCGGTTTACGTATTTCCTCGACAATCGACTCAACTCACGGCCGCCGGGGCAATTGCAATCATGCTGAGCAAAGCGTGATAACACATCTCGATTAATATCCTTTAATGCAAGGTCGCTGCTGTGTAACCACGTTCCGAAATGAGAGATAGAATCGATGTACCCCTGGATGGTTAACGCTGAATAGCCTCGACTTGATAAAACATGGATGAAGGATGAGAGGTAAGGTTTTAAACTATACGGTAAAAGGAAAGAGTGATTTTTAATAGAGCTTGCGTTTATATTGGTCATAGTAAATCTCCTCAATTTGGGCTGAGGTAGCATGACCTGAAGTGAGTTAATTATGCAGAGCTAATTCGACAAATCGAAGGCTATTTTGTCTGTAATCAACGGGCCAACAGTATTTAAGCGGTTAACTACTGGGCATAACGGATTACTCTGCATAATTGCGAAAGTCGACCGGGTCACGATAGAGGAAGATACGTGGCGTGTTGTTCGCCGGTCGAAGATACCGCGTCATCAGTATTGATCCAGCAGTTGACGCACCACGGATAGATTGGCGGCATTGATACCGCGCACGATAAGCCCGTTGGGCAAAGACAGTGACAACCCATCATCGCGTTCTGGCTGAACCGCGATGCGAGTAAAGCCACTCGCTGCCGGCACGGCCTTTTTGGGTGCTGTTGAGTAACCCAACTTTTGCCGCCAGTAAACAAATCGATGGTAGGATACATTATTGGCCTCGCAGAATTTGGCACCGGACAGACCGGACTCTTTCCAGATGCTCATTTGTTTCTGCCAATAGGCATGGCGTGCTTGAGGGGCGGACAGTTCGTTCATGGGTTTCTCCTGGGTGTGATCGTTAGGAGAAAGTCTGGCCGGAAACGTTATTAAAAAACAGGGGCTGATTTAAGGGCGCTTACGTAACAATCACTCGGACACAAAAGCCCCCCCGTGCCCCCTAAAGGCTGACCCAACAGGAATACTCATGGGCGCCTTGTGTGAGTCTGAGGTAGACAAAATGGTAGACGTGAATGTGCCTTTGACAATGAACTAGAGGGTGTCAACATCAGTAAACACAAGGACTAAGGGTGTTTCTAGAGCCTACCTAAGGCAATGAAGAATCTCCTGGGCACCATAACCCTTAGGATTCTCAACGTAACTCACTGTTAAACCTCAAGTTTCTTTCGAGAACCCGAGGTACAGTAGACAATGCCTCGCTTCTAAGCTTTTATTTCAATCATTCCCATCCATTTTGAAAGCTGTTCTAGCTGATACCCAGCACCATAACTCTGGCCTACTGTTTTGAGTGACCATCCACCTAGTTGATCGATGATTTCAGTTGGTGTTTCGACAGTTCTGAGTCTATCCCTAAAGCTGTGACGTAACCCGTGAATAACAGCATCCTTGCCACACACAGTCTTAATCCATTTGTTAAGAGCTGCACTAGCAGAATTACTATTGCAACCATCTTTATCTGTGTATCTTGGAAAGCAGTAGGGTGATGATCTGGTGCTTGAGATTCTTTGTGCGGCCCACAGTGAGACCCCGATCAATGGAATTACTCTCCCACTTGAAACTGTCTTAAGAGATCGGTGAGGGTGGGGCCTAATTACAATGTGGGGCATCGGAGTATTAAGGACAATATCATCAGTCATTAAGCCAGTAGCCTCAGCAAGGCGCATACCGGAATCACTTATCAGCGCTATAAGATGTCGCATGTCATCATCAATCTTTTGACAATACATATGAAGCCTTACTAGTCCTTCAATATTAATTGGCTTTCGCTTCTTGTTTGCTTGGTCACTGGGTAAATAGACTCCAGAAAAAGCATTGCTACAGTTAAGGCCTTGCTCTCTGATGACAAAGTTGACCACAGCATTAATACAGGCAAAGTTACGCTGTATGGAAGAAATACCAAGTCCCTTAGTCTGCAGTCGATCTCTTAGTTCAGCTGCATCCGCGCCTGTGTATTGATCCAGCGAGCGATCACCTAGGTACTCTATAAGATAGCCGATAGCTCTTTTGGTGTGACTGAAGAATAGCTTGCCTTTGTTACTACCTTTAACCCTGAGATAAATCTCTTGGGCTTCAGAGGTACAAAGTATATTAGAGTGCAGATTGATTGTTGCTTGGCTTCGTAGCAGATGTGCAGCTGGCACCTCTATACTCTTGAGGCGAAGGCCAAGCCAATAATCTTCCAGTTTAGATAGCATCATCCGTGAAGCTGTTGATGCTCTCTGAGATGATTTGGTTTTAAGGCTCAGAACTATTCTTGGTTTACTGTAGTGGCGTTGTAAATCGTGAGGAATAGCTTTTGAGAAGTAATACACTTTATCTTTAGTGAAGGTGTATTTAGGATGCTTTTTTGTCAACTGCATTGTCTACTGTACCTCAGGTTCTCGAAAGAAACTTGATGTTTAACAGTGAGTTACGTTGAGGATCCTAAGGGTTATGGTGCCCAGGAGAGGA
>TARA_B110000211_G_scaffold228232_1_pt1 | contig 19998 bp, 12 predicted proteins | sample TARA_B110000211 | Tara Oceans TARA_B110000211 (sample SAMEA4397516) | marine metagenome | biome: Polar Biome; feature: [DCM] deep chlorophyll maximum layer (ENVO:01000326); material: water (ENVO:00002006), including particulate matter (ENVO:01000060) such as... | depth 30 m
ACCGCAAAACGGGAAAACGAATTGGAGAGGAAATGCTCCATCACCGATGATGAGATCAACTAATACTTCATATTGTACAGCTTTAGGTGGTACAAAACCTTATACAAAATCTAATAGTTTAGAATCAAGAATAAAAGCTGCAAATGGGTATTGGAATAGATATGTTGTTGGTACTTCAATCAGCGGAGGAGCTGGATAAATGAATCTCACTGATTTAAATAATAAATTAAGTTCTATAAACAAAGTTGTAGATCTTGATAATATAAAAAACACTATCAAGTCAGCCGCTGATTTTTCTGCTGCTATTAATATAAGTGACTTTTCTTCTATACTTCCTGGTGAATCTATTAATGGAATAAAATCATTATCAGATACAATTGAAGTAAAAAACACTATTTCAAATTTTCCATTACCACAAATTGTCACGCTAACCGCTGAGATGCCCGGACTTAGAGATAAAATGGTAAAAGAACTAACCGATGCTGAGAAAGAGATTTTAGGGCAGATGGGTGGGCCGGTTTTTACTAATCCGGTTACTGGTGCAACTGTTACGCCAAAAACATTAAATGCAGAATTAATAAATGGAGTGAAAAAAGCAAATATTTTATCTTCTGCACCTGCGTCTATTCAATCTAATATTAATAATATTACTGGAGGATTACCAGATTTTAATAATATTATGAAAGATATAATTCCATTAGATTTAAAAGGTGTTGCAAAAGAAGCGCTATCTAAAGTTGCTAATGTAGAATCTCTGGCAAAACAATTTGATGTAAATTTAACTAAAGATTTAATTAATAAAGTTGATTTACCATTACAATTAGAACAAATAGCAAGCGGTGGTGTTGGTGGATTGGCCAGTGCTTTTAATGGCGATATAAAAAATATAATAAAAAAAGCAGATACTGCTTTAGGTGCTGCAATTAAAATTGATAATATTTCAGGATTAGGTTTATTACAGGATACTAAATTATCTGTCTTAAATCATATAGAAGAAACTGTTAATAATGTTGCTGGTAAAATATTAAATCCATTAGAAAAAATTAATGTTATAACAAATATAAAACTACAAAATTACAATGGAGCTATCAATCAGATTCAACGCATTGCGTCTAAAAAAAGTAAATTAACAAACATTGCAGATGCAACTCAAGATGTTCTTGGAATATCACAATCAGCTCTTCAAGATATTATTCAATTGCAGACGACTGATATATCTTCTAATCTTGTAAGAGACGATGTTGCATCTTCAAATCAAACCAGCACATCGTATATTTCTCAAATAGGAAAACACGCCGCGGCATGGGGTGGAAAGAGTACTACTATATCAACAAGTCGTGCTGCTAATCAAGCTGACGGAGATTATGCTTTTTCAAGAGTTATTACACTTGAAGAATTAGTAGCAGAATTTAATAGTGTAAAAAGAGAAATAACAGAAATTGTTGTACACTGGACTGAGCATTTTTTAGATCAGCCTCATGCAGGCGCCAGAGAAGTACATGAAATTGCTAATAATTTAAATCTTGATGGGTGTAATTATCACTATATTATTAAAAAAAATGGGAATTTAGAAAGAGGTCGACCAGTAGAAATTGAAGGTCAACACACAGATGGACATGATAAATTTTCAATAGCAATTGCGTTTATTGGAGGGATGAATTGTTATTCAACTCAAGATCCTACTACTTTTGAATATGGTCCAGAAAGTTTAACACCTATACAATACGAAACTTTTAATTATATATTAACTGCTTTTTATAAAATTTGGCCAGGTGGACAAGCATTTGGGCACAGTGAAATTGATCCAGATGTTTTTCAAGACCCGGGATTTTCTGTAGAAGATTATGTTAAAAATAAATTTAGTAAAATAAATTGTATTATTCCAAGTGATGGATCAAAATCTCCAGACGATTTAGTATCAGCTCCTCCAGTTATTCAAGGAGATGATGGTTATAACGATATTGAAATAGATGAATATCAAAAAGCAGCATTTCCTCCTCCTAATGTAAATAAAAAAGATCAGCCACCAGCTCCTCCTATAGCTAAAGCTCTTGATGCTGCAAACGGTTATGATCATATACCATTGTATGGAAATCCCATCGATGCTTTTTCTTCTATGAAAAACGATGCAGCTAATCAAATTTTAAGTGAAATAGAACAGCAAAAAATTGAAGAAGTTGAAGACGCTCTTGACAACAGCGGTAAAATAAAATCTAATACCTCTTTAACTTCTATAGTTTTATCTGCAGAAGAACAAGCAGAACTTGATACATATCTGTCAACTGGTATAATTTTATCTGACAATCAAACAGCTGTATTAGAAAATGCTAGTTCATTTACATTTGATGATCTAACTCAAGATGACACAATAGAACAAATACGGAGATCATCTCCTCTTGCTACAGTAAGAAAAATAGCTAATACAGACGTCTTTTCTTTAGATGATGAACCTACAATTTCTCCAATTGATGATTTATTAGATCATATTACAGAAAATAATCCAGTACCATCAGGTGGAGGTTTTATTAAAGCAAAATATTTTCAAGATGCAAGTACAGGAGAAGTATTTCATTCATCAGTAAATAAGCAAGCTGCAATAAATTTTAAAAATCTTGATGGATTAGATATTAAAACCGCTATGCTAAAAGCAACACATTTACTCAGATTTAATGTAAATACTGAAAAATGGGAAAAATACACAAAATGATTATTATATCAAAATGGGAGAATAACCAATGAGTGTTATACCTGGAGAAATTCGTCAAAGATATGAGGAAAATAGGCAAGCTGCTCAATCTGGACAAAAAAATACCGGATTTAACGCTCCGGGCGGAGATATACCTAGACAAGATTATTGGTATCAGCCTGGTACAAGCAAAGCAGCACGCGGATCTGAAGAAATTAATTTAAACTATGAAGGTCTATCAATTGATAATCAAAGTTTAGATTTAACACATAAAACCGCTACAAAGTATCCTCAAGGATACATTAGAGTAAGTGGAACAGGCGATCCGAATACTAGTCATGCTGTAGTATATGATGACACTAGCGGCGGAGAAAGAATTTGTTACCGACATGCTTGCGGATCTGGCATTGACATGAAACCAGACGGCTCAATTGTTATTGTATCAAGAAATAATAAAGTAGATTTAACAACAGGCAATCATCATGTGATCGTTGAAGCAAATGGCACAATGATATATCGTGGCGATGTTAATATGAAAGTTGAAGGTGATTATAATCTTGAAGTTGGTGGGAACTATAACATAAAAGTTGGTGGCAATTGGAATTTAAATGTAGTAGGATCGTATTCAAAAAGAATAATTGGATCTTTTATTGAATCTGTTGGTAAAAATAAATTTGTAACAGTTCTTGGAGATTTAACACAAACGTTATTAGGCAAAGTGTCTGAATCAATTAAGGGAAATCATAGTTTAATTGTAAAAGGTGAAGGTGATTATAACTATGGTCAAGATGTGGTTGTAACATCTGAAGTAGAAGTAAGCATGTCAGCTCCTAGCATAAATGCTGTTGCTCAAGATATGACACTTACCGGTAATACTGGAACTATTGGTGGTGAGAATATTGTAATGTATAACTATAATATGTTTACTGGCCATTCAATAAATGCAATTGACACTGTTACTACAAAAAGTGTGTATGCAACTGATACTTTAAATTCGCAAACAATAACTGGAACAAGAATTAATTCGACATCTATGCATGCTTCAACATTTCATGGAGATCTTAATGGCACGGCGCAAAATGCAGTTGTAGGTGGTACTGATACACATCCTGGATCATCACATGGATTTAGTGTTTCAAGTATTATACAAGCTGCTATAGATGTGACTGCAGCAAATACTACAAAGGGACCAAAGAAATGGCCAACAGACGCTGCGAGCGATTATGGGCCTACTGGAAGAGATGATCAAAAGCCAGTTCCGACTGAGGTTACTACTAAGCTATGGTTAGAAAATGGTGTTGCAATGGTACAATCAGTTTTTGTAGATGAAGATGATGGAATTAGAAACGATCAAGATTTGACAAATGCTACTGGTGGTGTAACTCATCGTCCTTTAAAACCAAACGAAGTAATAGCAAAACTAAGAACTAAATCTAATAGAGATAATACTGCATTTACTCAAAAAATGATTGAACAAAAATGTTTAGATCCTTCATACACTGAAAAGGTGCCAAAACACGTTGGTAGAATAATAGGAAATGTTTCTCAAGCAAGACTGGGCCAAACTATTATTGGTCAAAGAGATCTAGCTCTTACCAATACAAGATATGAGCCAGCAGATACTCGTCAAAAAACAGCAGTAAAAATAGTTTTGCCCGAAGCTCAATATGATCCAAATAATTTTTCAAAAATTACAATGGGAACACTTATTGCAAAAGGTTATCCTATTTCTAAGTTCATGTCTGAAGGAGAAAATTTAAATGACTTAAGTCTAATTGAAAAGAAAACTATAGCAAGAAATTTAACAGCTATGGTTAAAATTTTAGAAATTGCAAAAATTCCTACATTTATGAAAGGATATAATACTGTTATAATATTTGGAGTTGCAAAAATATGTGCTAACAGTCATCCTCCTGTAAATAGTTTTGATGATTTTGCATCAGTTGGTAGAGCTATAGGATTTCAAGTAGTAAATTCTAATACTGGCGAAGTTTCACTTGATGCAACATACGATTTAATCTGTTACTTAAAAGATAATTGTGAATATAGAAAATTAGTATTGTCTTATGATACGTTTAAGCCTAATCCTAAAGGTGGCGACGCTCGTTTAAATGCAACAATAATGGTATCTATTCCGCCTATTCCTGAAGATTATAGAGCAGCATTTAAAATGATGATTGCAACTTCACATAATTATAACGTTCAATCTAATAATGACTTTATCGAATCGCTAGAAGAAGAAAAAATTGATTTACCTCCTTCAGAAGCTGACCAGCCAAAAATTACTCCTGAAGGTTTAGTTGAAGTTATAACTAAAAGCGGTTATATCGCGTTAGTTGCTCAACCAGTATATAATAACTTTCAAGGATTTATTAATGAATTAGAATCAACTGGATATACTATTGAAGATATTAGAGGTTATGCGAGATCTAAACAAAGCTATGGATATGGTTATAAAGGTATTGATGTTTGGTCTGCAGCAGCGTCCGGACTTGGAATAACTATTGATCCAAGTAAAAATGCAAGAGGATCTGCTGTTGCTGTTAGAAAAAACAATATACTTCCTAATTCTATTTCATCTATAGCAAAGAAATACGGATTAGGTTGGGGAGCAGGAGATCATGTAGGTAAATATACTGGATATAAAGATTCTAGCATATTTAGCGCATTGTCTATTGAAGGTGGAAGTATAAAAGCCCCGCGGAGCGATAATATTTATAAAACAGACATATCAAGAAATAAAATAAACGATGCTGCTGCACAAATAGAAGAAGATCTTCGTCAAGATATTATACCTGAAAAGGTTTTATCTAATACTAATGGAAGAGAGTTTGTTTGGTCAGAAGATGCGATTAGGCATTATAGATTAACACAGTTTTATAAATTACCTGAATGGCCTCATCTTGAAATACTTACTGCGGTCGAAGGTGGACAGTTTAAAGTTGGAACTATATTTGATGTATATGAAGCTCTTGGTCCAGGTAAATTTGTAAAAAATCAATATCAAGTTTGGAGAATTGCATTTAAAACTTTCGATAATTCACTTGATCTTCAAACTTATCATTTAGTAGAAATATCTAATCCTGAAGATGTTAAAAGAAGAAATGATCTAACTGCTAGAGCCGGAATGGGAATGGTATGGTTAAAAGGTTAATAAAAAGATATAAATAGTCTAAACAAATAAGAAGATAAATGACATGGTAACACGAGCTTTTTCGACAGAAGATGGAAATCTACAATCTCGAAGTATTATTACTTCGGGCTCACGTCTCAGTAAAGATATTAATCTACTATTTTCGAAAAAAAGTAATGGAGATGTTTATAAAAAGGAAGATGCTGCAGCAGTTAAACAAGCAGTTAGAAATTTATTATTAACTAATCATCATGAAAAACCGTTCAATCAATTCTTTGGTGCTAATTTAAGAGGTTTATTATTTGAATTAGCTGATGATTTTTTAGAATTCGAAATTAATGAAGCAATAATAACAGCAGTAACAAATTATGAACCTCGAGCTAATATATTAGGAGTTCAAACAAGCGTCACCGGTGATAAAAATTCTATCGCGTGTAGAATTGAATTCCAAATAATTTCAACTGGCGTAATAGAAGTAATCGAAACATCAATAGCAAGGTTAAGATAAATGGCCACAAATATTACATCGACACAGTTAGACTTTAATAATATAAAATCGTCGCTGAAAACTTATTTTAAAAGTAAATCTGAATTTACAGATTACGATTTTGAAGCCTCAGGTCTTAATAATATATTAGATGTATTAGCATATAATACGCACTATAATGGTCTTATAGCTAATTTTGCTCTAAATGAATCTTTTCTTGATACATCACAGTTAAGATCGTCTGTAGTATCACACGCTGAATTGCTTGGATTTGATATTGCATCAAAAAATTCTTCAAGAGTAGCTTTAAAAGTAAGTGTCAATTTATCAAATGTTGGAGACAGACCTACTGCAATTGTGCTTCCTATTGGTTACAGTTTTACTACTTCAATTGATGGTAATAGCTTTACGTTTCAAACTCAGCAAGTATATACTGGTGTTGATGATGGAACTGGGCTATATGTATTTTCAAATTCAACTGGTAAAAAAGAAATAATGGCGTATGAAGGTATTTCAACAACTAAAACATTTATTGTTGGAGAAACTACAGATAGACAAATATACGTAATTCCAGATAAAAATATAGATACTAAAACTTTATTAGTAAATGTTTATAATTCGACTACATCATTAGATAATGAACAATACACGCCTCTTAATCAAGCTATTACTGTAAATTCTTTAAGTTCATATTATACTATAAGAGAAACACCAAATGGGTTTTATGAATTGAACTTTGGGGATGGCGTAACATTTGGAAAATCGCCGAGTGCTGGGAATAAGATTGTTCTCACGTATTTGTCTACATCTGGATTAGCGGCAAATGGCGGAGCAGCATTTAATGCTAACTCTCCAGTTTCTGTGAATGGCGTTTCTTATAGTCCAACTATTGTTCCTCTTACAAAATCTATTGGCGGAACAGATTTGCAATCTATTGATACTATCAAACAACTAGCTCCAGCCGCTTTTGCAACTCAACAAAGATTAGTCACTGCGCTTGATTACGAATCTATGATTAAATCTAATTTCCCACAGGTTACTGCAGTGTCAGCATGGGGAAGCCAAGATAATATTCCAGTTGATTATGGAAAGGTTTACATAAGTCTTGAATTTGCAGATAATGTAACAGCAGCAGAACAAGAATCTATTAAAGGTACTATAACAAGCACGTATATTGATAATTTAAGCGTCATGTCTATAGGAACAAAGTTTGTTGAGCCAATTGATATTAAATTTGCAATAGAGGCAGAAATACAATGGGATCCTAATCTTACTGGATTAAAAGGTGGTAATGTAGAAAATAGAGTAAAAGATCTTATTCAAACTCATTTTAATACTGAACTAAGAGGATTTGGTAAAACATTTAGAAGATCAACTTTATTAACTGCAATTGATGCGTTTGATCAATCTATTTTATCTTCTAAAATGAACGTGAAAATTGTAATTGCAATAAAGCCAACTTTATTTAATACACTATCATACAAAGTAAATTTTCCAGTTAGAATAGAATCGCCTGATGATACATTTTTTAGTATTGAATCAAGCACATTTACTTATGGAGAAACAAATACTATAGCAAGAATAAGAAATAAATTAGATGATACTCTACTTCAGGTCGTAGACGCTAATAATATTGTTATAGTTGATAATATAGGAAATTATGAACCACAGAATGGAATAGTAAACTTAAATGCTTTTTCTCCAAGATCTATATTAGACGGAACTAACGAGATTAGATTTACTGCAACTCCTTCTGATCAAAGTGTAGTAAAACCCTTAAGAAATTATATATTACGAGTTGATGTTGGTTCTCTTCAAGTCGGTGTTAAAATTGATTATCAAAATACGAATGTAGTATTGGGCTAATAATATGTCAATGAAAACTTTAAAAGACTTTAATAGATTACCATTAAATTTGCATCGGGCTTCTATTAAAGAAGTTTTGCCCGAATACTTTACAGATGAATATCCTACACTCATAAAATTTTTAGAAACGTATTATGAATATTTAAATAATGATAACGAATTTGGAGAATTAATTCAAGACTTATATACTATAAGAGATATTGAAGATAATTCTATTGCTCATCTTGAAAATTTGCTTAAAGAAGTTGGTTTAGGTGTTGGAGCACGATACTTTACTACTCCTCGAGAAGTAATTCGTAATTTTGCAAAGTTCTATAGAGTTAAAGGTTCTAAATATTCAGCTGAAGGATTTTTTAGATCCTTTTTCTTAACAAATTCTCAAGTGCATTATCCAAAAAATGATTTATTTTATCTTAATGACAGTGGTTCAGAAATCGGTGTTGACGCTCAAAAGGTAATCCAAGATGGTAAAATATATCAATTGTTATCTCATTTAGTTAAAACAGATATCGGTATGCCAGAATGGCAAGAACTTTATAAAAAGTTTGTGCATCCAGCAGGATTTCATCTAGCGTGTGATGTTGTAATCGAATCTCCTGGTATATTATTTGACGCGCCAGCTATTCCAGTTTCCTTTGAAGATCCTGAATACATTATACATAGCACTGGATCTATATCTGATAATTTCTTATACGACTCAATTGGAAGAAGACCGGTTGAGGATACGCTTCAATTAGTAGATATTACATCATTAGTGAATATGAAATACAATGGAGCTAGTTATAACGTAAGATTACATGTAAGACCTTTAAAAGAAGATGTTTATTTAAATTCTACTATTGCTGCTTTGAATATTGCAAGAACTAGCATATATGATTGGGCATCTCAAACAAGACAAATTTGGAATACTAGTACAGATAGCGCGACTCTAATTCGTATTGATGATGCACCTATACATATTGGTGCAGATTCTTACGAATATTACGGAACATATCCATCGTTCTATGCAGGAACCGGCGACAACCCAGATTATCTGAAAAAACCATATCCATCTATTATTACTACATCTCTTGCATACGCTGAACTTGGTGCTTCGCATTTTGAAGCTGATTCTGATATGACACAATTATATCCGCTTTATGACTCAGATGTAGTAGTATAGCATGAATAAACTATATAAATATAACTAACACGAATTAATATTTTTAGCATTACAATTTTGAGTAAGTATTAAGATAGGAAAGAAATATGACAGCTGTAATTACAGATGATTTAAAACTAAATATTCTAAGGAACCTGTTAGCTGATTATAATGCAGTCGGCACAAACTATTACATTGGTCTTGCTAGATCAGAGTACTGGGATAGTAATGATGTTGCTACTACGCCTATCAATTCACAGTATGATCAGGTAGATTTTAAAAATAGAATGCAAAGTATAAAAAAAGTAGAAGCTGCTTCTTTAGTTGTACCTCGATCTGATTGGGTAAAGGGCACGGTTTATCCACAATGGGATGATCAAAGAGCAGGAAATTTAAGTCTTAATAAAAGATATTATGTTTTAACAGATAATCATGGGGTATTTGTTTGCTTAAGAACTGGTAAAAATAAACAAGGGGTTGCACAGCCTTCTCTTGTAAAACCAGCTTTTTCAAATAATGATCCCTTTCCACTTTCTGACGGATATGTATGGAAATTTCTATATACTATTAGCGCTATTAAAGCTAATTATTTTTTATCTTCGCAATATATGCCTGTTCATCGTCAAGACCTCGCGCCAGATTCTAATTCAACTGGTATTCAAATTAAACAGTGGGAAATCCAAAATGCTGCAGATCCTGGAAGAATAACTTCATTTATTATGACTGCTGGCGGTTCTGGATACGGCACTGCTGGTCAATTTCCATCAATAACTATTAGAGGCGATGGTGAACTATTGTTTGGTGATTCTGCAAATTTAGTACTTACTTCTGTTATAGATTCTGATACTGGAACTATCACTGCAATAAAAACTGACGCAACTTATAATAATACTTTAAATTATTTAGATAGTTATTCTTTTGCTGAAGTTATAATAGCAGGTGGTGGTGGTTCAGGCGCTAAAGCTCGAGCTGTAATTGGACCAAGCCCTGGATTTGGTTATGATGCGCCAGCAAATTTAAAAGCAACCGCTGTTATGTTTAGAAGTAAAATTCTAGAAACTGATACCGATTTCTTTATAAACCAAGATTTTAGACAAATAGGGCTTATAAAAAATCCTGCAGCAGGTGATTCTACAGGTATGTTTAGTGCAATTACTGGAATTGCAGCTAATTATATGAAAATAGCAACTACAACAACTGCATTCTCTGCAGATAAAACTATTGAAGGCGTTAGTAGTGGAGCTAAAGGATATATTGATAATATAGATTCCGATGCTACAGTAGGCCCTAGGATTTTCTATCATCAATCTGCTGAAACTGGATTTCAACAATTTCAAGTGGGCGAAACCATTCAAGAAATTGATGGTAGCGGAGAAGGAACGATTGGTGATAACGCAAAAGTTGCAGGAGAAGTAAATAAAGCTTCTGGTGATATATTATATCTAGATAATAGATCTGCTGTACAAAGAATAGAAAATCAATCTGAAGACATTAAAGTCATCATCCAACTATAAGAGTAGAGTAATAATATGACAATACCTTTTTCAAAGAATTTAATGAACGCTACTTATAAAGATGATTTTTCTGATAGCGCTGGCTTTAAAAGAATTCTTTTTAATCCTCGAAGAGCTCTACAAGCAAGAGAATTGACACAATCTCAAACTATTATTCAAAAAGATTTAGAACGCTTTGGGCGGAATATCTTTAATGAAGGTTCAATGGTCAATCCTGGAGGAGTTACTATACAAAGAAATGTAGAATTTATTAAGTTAGATCCTACAGATGCTAATACTCCTGCAATTTTTGATAGTGTTATCTATTTTAAAGACGTAACTTTTACAGGAAACACTTCTGGAGTTTCAGCGAGAATTATTGAAGCAGTCAGCGGCATAGGCGGAGATTTAACTAATAATCCACCTACTTTTTATATAATTTATACTGGATCTGGCACTATTACTCCTAGTACAGAAAGTATAAGGTTTACTCCAGGCGAAACTATTAGTCAACTTGGTGGATCAATATCTTACAAAACTCAAACAACTAATACCAACTCAAATCCTGCAATAGGCCAAGGTGTTAGAGTATCTATCGCTGCTGGAGATTATTTTACTCAAGGACATTTCGTGCATGCAGCAGCACAGTCAATTATTGCATCTAAATATACAAGAAATTATACCGGAGTTGTAGGATTTAAAGTTCAACAAGATATTGTAACTGCGAGCGACGATATAACTCTTTTTGACAATCAAGGCGAGTTTCCTAATCTTGCGGCTCCAGGATCTGATAGATTTAGAATATTATTAAAAATTATGGATAAAGCAAATATAACGTCACTTGATACGTTTATATATGTTGCCAATATTATAAATTCAGATATAATACAACAAGCAACTGGATTTAATCAATATAATAAAATTAATGATATGGTTGCTCAAAGAACTGCAGAAGAATCTGGAGACTATTTAGTTAATCCGTACTATATGTCATATGATTCTAATTCTTCTACCACGATATCTGCTAAAATAAGTTCTGGTAAAGCATATGTTAATGGTCACAGAATTAGCCATCCTCTACCATCTAGCATTTCTGTTAATAAAGCGTTAACAACTAATTTAGATATATTACCGGCTGGGTCCGTTTTACCAAATTCGTCTATTGCAGTAGAATACGGTAGTTATGTAGTAGTCTCAGCTATAACTGGTGCATTACCATTAGATGGTAACGGGGCTAAAACCACATATCCTACAGTAGAAATTCATAATAACACTACTCCAAATGGGAATACTACTTTAATCGGTACATGCAGAATTCGACACATCGATGCGCTTGGCGCAAATTATAGATTATTTATTTTTGATGTTGTTCCTGGCGCTGTTTCTGGTGCTGACCCAGTAGTATATCATAGTTTTAGAGATGCAAAAACATTAGTGTTTGGATCCGACGATACACATTATGCAACATTAGTATTAGAAAGTTCGGTCGCTGTTATAAAAGAAGCAAGTGAAAATAATTTATTATTTCTTCTTCCAGTAGAAAGACCTAAAACTATTACAAATATGTCGTTTTCTACTCAAAGAAAATATTCTGGTAGTGCATCAAGTGCCGCAAGTGCCGCAATAAATTTTTCAACAAGCGCTGCAGGTGAAACATTTACAAATGCTAATGACTGGGTTGTAATGTCTAATGGAGTTAAACTTTCCAACGCTCAATGGAGTGTCGCGGGTCTAGGGAGTAATTCGATATCAATATCAGGTTCAGGAATTTCAGGAACAAATGTAGTTGAAGCAATTGTTTATATTCAACAAAGCGGTGTAATTAGAACTAAAACTATTACTGCTGTTACATCTACAATTGCAATTGATGGAACAACATTTATTGCGCCACTCGGTAAAAACGACATTATTAATGTAACTACTATTAAAGCTGGAACTTCAAGTGGAGCCGATGTAAGTGATCAATTTACTTTTGACAACGGTCAGAGAGATGGGTTTTATGCACAAGGGCAATTAATTAGAAAATCTACTAGTATTTTAACTGGAAATCTTTATGTTGAATTTACGCATTATGTACATAGCCCAGGAAAATGTTTTGCAGTAAACTCATATCCAGCTCCATATGGTTCTATTCCATCGCATACATTAAGAGATGGAACAGTAGTTCAATTAAGAGATGTATTAGATTTTAGATCAGCTAAAAAGGCTGATGGTACTTTTAATGATATTGGTGGATCTTTAGGTGGGGCACTAAATGAATTGCCTCAAAATGATACAGTTATATTAGCAAAAGTTGAACATTATCTGCCAAGACAAGATAGGCTTGTTGTTAGTGAAGATGGAGAAATTAGAAATTTAGAAGGTGTTCCTAGTATTACTCCTAGACTTCCATATTTACCAGCAAAACATTTAGAATTATATCGTTCATCGCTAAATGGTGGAACTACCTCCACTAGCGATATAAGTGTTCAATTCATGGAAAACAAAGGTTATACCATGAAAGATATTGGTAAAATTGATAAAAGAGTAGATTTACTTGAAGAAGCAGTTTCTCTTAGTTTACTTGAACTTGATACTAATACAATTGAAGTATTAGATGGTAGTGGTAATAATAGAACTAAGTCTGGATTTTTAGTTGACAATTTTAAAGATCAATTTCATTCAGATGTATTTAATCAAGAATATAAAGCATCAATCAATCCTAAATCGATGACATTACATCCGTCATTCAGCGAAGAAAATGTTGGATTGATTTATGAAAATGTAACCTCAACTAATACTGTAATCAAAGGAGATAATGTATATTTAGCATATACTGGTGTTTCTTATATAGAGCAAACACAAGTGTCAAGAACAGAAAATGTTAATCCGTTTATGTTATCTGAATATGTTGGAGTAATAAATCTTTCACCTCAATCAGATGAATGGAAAGTACCAGAAATAGCAGCCGCAAAAATTATTGATGGCGGCACTAAATTAAATCTAGATCAAGCTCAATTATTCGATCAATCTGAATGGGGTTGGTTAGGAGAAGATATTGATGGATTGAATGTTGGAGATCAAACAACTGTTGCTGGAACTGCTCAAACGAATAGCTCTACATTTAGCCAAATGAATGGTACTTGGCTACAATCTGGAATTCAAACATCATCATCAGTTATTGTAAATAGAGTTGTTGCTTCTGAAACAATTCGACAATCTCTTGGATCTAAAATTATTGATATAGCTTTAATTCCATTTATGAGAAGTAGAAGAGTTTATTTTGAAGCAATTGGTTTAAGACCTAACGCTCAAATGTTTGCGTATTTAAACGGTGAAAAAATTAATGACTTTGTTAGATCTGAAAATTTTCAAAGAATTAATGCTTCTCGAGTAGAATATGAAAGCCCAAATGACTTAGTCGCTCACCCAGATGGTGCAACTAGCTTAGTTTCTTCAGGGGCTGGTATTTTAACAGGATCTTTCTTTATTCCATGTAATAGTATAAGAAGATTTAAAACCGGAGTTGCAGAATTTAAACTTCTTGATGTTACAGAAACTGAAGATAACGGCGGTCATCCTGGAACTGTTGCTAATATTACATATGCTTCGGTTGGTCATATTGAAACTTGGCAAGAAGAAATACTTTCGACAAGACATCTTACTATTGTTGGATCAAGAGTTACAACTGGTTCAAGTAGAGTAATTACAAGGTCAAGAAACACGGCTCCCCAGCCACCGCGCGAAGGCGGGAATGATCCCCTAGCACAATCATTCTTCATATCTAATCCTGATGGAATATTTGCAACAAAAATAGATTTATTCTTTGAATCAAAAGATTCAACTTTACCAGTTTGGATTGAACTAAGACCAATGGTAAATGGGTATCCAGCTTCAAATACTATTGTTCCTGGCTCAAGAAAATATCTATTACCATCTTCAGTTAGTGTATCGACTACTGCAACTGTTCCTACAGAATTTGAATTTGATGAACCAATATATTTAAGCGGTAATACTGAGTATTGTGTTGTTTGTGTAACTGATAATAGTAATTACAACCTTTGGACTTCATTCATGGGAGACTTTGAATTAAGTTCAACATCAAGAAGAATCACAAAACAACCATTTCTTGGATCTTTCTTTAAATCGCAAAATAGTACAACATGGGAAGCTTCACAAGAACAGGATATGAAGTTTACTTTATATCGTGCATCGTTTTCTTCTACTACTGGAGAAGCATATCTTAGAAATGCAGATCTTCCTCTTGCACAATTAGTTACAAATCCTATTATAACTTTGGCTGGATCTGCTGTTGTAAAAGTTATGCATAAAAATCATAATTTATTTGTAGGAGATAAAGTTACTATTACAGGGGTAGATGCAGCGGTAGGAGCTATAACCATTGCGCAACTTAATAATACTCATATAATAACACATATAGATCCTACAGGATACAAATTTACATGTGCTGGTGCAATTGCTGGAAGTGTAACTGCAGCTAAAGGTGGTGGATCTGCAGTTAAAGCTAATAAAAACATTCAAGGAAATACTATATATCCTATCATTCAAATAATGGCTCCTACAAACACCGATGTAAATGGTTCTGGTAAATTTTACAGCGGGTATTCATATGTTGGACTCGAAACACCATATCAAGCACCGATTGATCCATCAGGCAACGCTTTAGGATATAGCGCTATAGCTCTTAATCAAAAAAACTATTTTAACAATCCTGTAATGATTGCTTCTACTGTAAAAGAAGATGCTACTATTGCTGATGGTGGGATTGTTGATGGCGGAGTAGATACAGCTTCTATTAAATTATCGATGACTACTACTAGCAATTTCGTATCTCCAGTAATTGATCTTCAAAGATGTTCTTTAGTATTAACTAAAAATGAAATTGATAGACCGAGTTCTGATGGTGCTAGCGGACCGAACGGTGAAGGTACAAACTTAGTATTTGATTACGCTGCAGAGACTACGCCGTTTAGTGGTAGTGCGCTTTCTAAACATATAACAAAACCAGTTACGCTTATTAATACAGCAGTTGGATTAAAAGTATTAGCTGCAGCAAATAGACCTGATGGATCATCTATAGAAATTTATTATAAAACTGGAACTGAAGATACTGAGTTATCATCTACTAATTGGGAATTAGCTTCTATTGAAGTTCCAGTGTCTTCAAGTGACGATCCAAATGTTTACAGAGAATATAGATACTTAATTGGAGGAGATGCCGGAACGGTAAATGCATTTACTACTTTTCAAATTAAGATTGTATTTTACACAACTAATACTTCAAAAGTTCCAACTATTAAGGATTTAAGAGTTATTGCATTAGGGGTATAATATGAAAAGACAATATATACCAATCGAAGGGCAATCAGAATTAGTTAAAGATATTAGTTCTGGAGCGATATTAAATATTAATAGCGATGCTATAAATAAAGCTAGAATGAGAAAAGTTCGAGAAGCTGAAAAAGAAAAAGAACTTGTTGAATTAAAAAACGATGTAAGTGAAATAAAACAAATGTTATCACAATTAACAAAGAAGATGGTAGAACCAAATGGCTAGAAAAGTACATGTAGATCTAAGTGACACAATTAATAGCTGGCGCCAAAAAACCAATACTCTTGGTCTACAAATTGGTGAGCTAGATAATCTTACTGATGGTGAGAGGCTTGGAGAAACTGGTTTCACTGGTAAAGATTCTGATATTGTTCAAGCATTAAATCATGTATATGATTTAGCATTTATTGATTCAAATCAAATTAAAGAACATCATATCGATACGCATGCAGTGTCAGGCCGTAATATTGATTCAGATGTTATTACTTCTCATCATTTAGCTGTTGCTGGATTAGGGAGTTATTCTTTAATTGGTGGAGGAGTCCAGTATCAATATTTAAAATCATCTGGCGATGGAACTTTTGAGTGGGATCTTCCGTTAACTACTAACTATTCTGCAGGAAGCGGCATAAGTAAAACTACTACAGGCGATTCATCTGGTGTATTTAATGTTGCGGGCGGGCATGGATTAACTCAAGAAGCTGGTGGTCTTAAATTAGAAGATATGCCAGCAAATACTGTTAAAGTAAGAGATGCAAATACAGCTGGAGCATCGTCAAATAAAGCTGTTGTTGATGAGCAAATTTTAATTGGTGATGGAAATGGTTTCACATCTGCTGCTTTATCTCAAGATGTTCTTATGACAAATGCTGGTGTTGTTACAATCCAACCAGATGTGGTGACGAATGCAAAACTAAACAATATGGCAGCTAATACAGTTAAGGTAAATGCTACGGCCGGCGCTGAAAATCCAACTGACTTAGCATTAGATAGTAATACTCTTCTTGCAAGAGTAGGTACTGGAAATATTGCTGGATTGAGTGTCCCAGCAAGTACTGTAGTTGGTCGTATAGCCTCAGGAGATATTATAGCAGCTCAAATAGCAACTACACAAATTGCTAATGACGCAATTACTGAAATTAAAATTGCTGATGATCAAGTTGCATATGCAAAGATACAAAATGTAGCAGTTGCAAACAGAGTATTAGGTTCTAGAACAGCAGGTGGTCCTGTAGTTGAAACATTAGTATATAAAGAGATGATTGCTGCTGGAGCTGCTGTGCCAGATCAAACTGATCCTGGTACGGTTGATATGGTTCTATATAGTGATGGCGAAAATGCAGGCTGGACAAAAGTTGCAGAAGCTAATTTAGCAGATGCAGTGACTTTAATAATATATAATTCTGCTGGTACTGCAGTAAAAACATTATATGGCGCAGGATCATAAATTATGGCAGTAAGAACTCCACTTAAACTTGATGGGAGTAATAATCTTATTGAGATGTCTACCGCTGATATAGATAATATCAAATCTCAAATAATGCATTTGTATGGAACCAGCCCATCAGTTACATTATCTCAAGTTGCTACTGATGGTAGTTTAGATGCTATTACTGATACAAGATTACAAGCCGGGGCTATGAGTACTCATCCAGTTTCTACTCCAACAGAAGCAACCACGGCTGAACCATCAACAGTAACTGTTACATATGATAGAATAGATGCAGCAACTGCTAATACTACTGCATCAGTTGATACTAATAGTGTAGCCTTTCCAATATTTAATAATGGCGGAAATATTCAAGCTATGACTTTAACCGATATGTATGACACATTTATAAATCCAACTATTGATTTATTAGTAGATGGCACTGATAGACCTGGAACATATAGAATTCATACAGCAACTACATTAACTGATCATACTATTGTAAGTACAACCCCAGTGTATAGCGATACTCGAGCCGACACAACTTTATATACTGCTAGCGGAATGACTGCCTCAAAGGATTTAGATCAGCCAACTACTATTATAAACTTTTATTTATTTAAAACTAATTCTGGAGATGCAATTGGGTATCCGAGGCCACTATACATTAGAAATGCAGATGCTGATTTACAAGAATATACTACGGTTCAATCAGATGCAATATTGTTAAATTGCATTCGTCACGCTGCATCGGAAAGTTTGCACATATTAGGAAATAGAATACGATATAGAATGAATGGAGCTGGGAATGCACGAGGTTCAGGTATGACAAATACTATTTTAAACGGTACTGGAAATTATCAAACTCGTTTTGTGAATGCTAATGACTATAGAGCACAGGAATTTCCAAATGGTACTGCAGTAACAGTAGCAACACATTATTTAAGAATTTATAAGGCATAACGATATGTTTAAAAAAGAAAATATAATTGAAGCAAGATGGACGAACGAGCAGCAAGATACCATCTTAGTACTGGTAAAAGACGGTGATAATAATTATGAAACTTTCATAGAAACTAATTCAGCTCAACATAAACAATTGATAGAAGCTGAGTGGGATGCTGAGAAAATTACAGAAGCGAGTGCTGAATGGAAAAAAGAACAAGCTAGAATTTTACATGAAGCCTTAACATTTAGCACTAAGGTAGAAATAAGAGAAAAACTCGATGAAATAGAAAAAGATTATGATAGATCTAAAGCTGAACTTGACGCTAAAAGCCAAGACATTATTAATGCATGGAACGAAAAAATTGAAAAACTTCAATTAGAATTTATTACAAAATATACTGGCGTTAAACTAATGCATGAAAAACAGTTAAAAGATGTAGAAAAACAGTTAAAAGATGTAGAAAAAATTAATGCATCTAAAAATTCGGGTGATAGTGTAATAGAATTTATAATGAAAAATAATAAAAATACAAGTATTGTTAAAACTCAAATAGAAAAAATTAGTGAATTACCACACGTTGCTGAAAATAAAACTCTTTTAAATAAAGTTAAAAAATCAAAAACTCTTCTAACGGTATTATCTCATATAGCAAAATGAATATAATTTTTGTGAAGTGGGGTACTAAATACTCTAGTGACGATGTAAATAAATTATACAAATCTTTAAGTCAGTTTGCTGATAATATCTTTTATTGTTATACCGAAGATTCATCTAATATCAATTCAAATATTAATATTATAGATATTCCATCTAAACCAGCTTTAAAAAAATGGTGGAATAAACTAGCAATGTTTAATAAAGACTTTCCTATTCAAGGAAATAATATGTTTTTTGACTTAGATTTAAATATCAATTCAAATCCGTTTTATGTCTTAGATAAAGTAAATTGGGATACTTTGACTATGGTTAGCCGAGAAGATAAAATTAATATGTTAAATCATTCGGATCATCATTTTGATGTTTCTGTTAATTCATCAGTTCTTTGTTGGAATAGCAATAATAAAAAAATACATGAAATTTGGAATAAATTTATTAATTCTGGTTTAAAGGATTATTATTTAAGAAAATACGTAGGAATAGATAGATATATCGTTCATGAAGAATTTGAGCATTCTACATTTCCATTTGATTATATAAGAGATGAAGTAATTACACATGCAAAACGTTGAAATATTAAGTAACGGTCTTTCTGCCGTTGAAAAACTTTATGATCAATCGATGTACGGCCATGTCGATTTATTTAGAATAAAAGATTTAGTTCATTCACTTAAGCCTAATCATTGGATTGGCAAACAATGGTTAGTCGATGAGCTTTTAAAAGTTTACGATGGAGATGGAATTATACATTGCGCAGGTGGATGGTATGGTTTAATAGCGTATTTAATAAAGCAAAAGTTTCAAGACAATACAGTTATTTCTTCA
>TARA_B110000211_G_scaffold84978_1_pt1 | contig 19998 bp, 25 predicted proteins | sample TARA_B110000211 | Tara Oceans TARA_B110000211 (sample SAMEA4397516) | marine metagenome | biome: Polar Biome; feature: [DCM] deep chlorophyll maximum layer (ENVO:01000326); material: water (ENVO:00002006), including particulate matter (ENVO:01000060) such as... | depth 30 m
CAGTTATAACTTCTTCGTGAGTAGGCCCCAAACAAAAATCTCTATTATGTCTATCTTTAATTCTAAGCAACTCAGGGCCCATTTTGTCCCATCTTTTAGTTTCTTCCCATAGCTCTTTTGGTTGAACCATTGGCATAAAAACCTCTTGAGCGCCTGAAGCATCCATCTCTTCTCTAACAATATTTTCAATTTTTCTTAAAACTTTTAAGCCTAAAGGCAACCAAGTATAGATCCCAGAAGCAACCTTTCTTATCATTCCAGCTCTAAGCATTAGCTTATGACTTACGACTTCTGCCTCTTGAGGAGCATCTTTTAATGTTGGTAATAGTAATTTTGAAAGCAGCATTTTGTTTATTTTGTTATATATAAATTCTTATAGTTTATAATTTTATATTTTTTTAGAGACTTATGCCGATTTATGATTATAAATGTTCAAAATGCGACCATCAATTTGAAGTGATTCAGAAATTTTCTGATGATCCTTTAAAAAAATGTCCTGAATGTAACAACAATTCTATTTCTAAAATGGTTTCAGCTCCTTCCTTTAGATTAAAGGGTGGAGGATGGTATGAGACAGATTTTAAGACCGGTAGTAAAAAAAATCTTGCATCAGATGAGAAAAAAAATGAATCTAGTTCGAAGAAAGACAATAAACAAGATAAAATTACTAAGAAGAACCCTAAAGATAAAAAGGCAGGATAAATATGCGATCACATTACTGTGGTGAAGTTACATCAAAAGATCTAGATAGCGATATTTCTATTTGTGGATGGGTCCACAGAAGAAGAGATCATGGAGGTATCATTTTTTTAGACGTTCGTGACATTAGAGGAATTTGCCAGGTTGTAGTTAATCCTGAAAATAAAATTGCATTTGATATTGCAGATAATTGCAGAAATGAATTTGTTATAAAAGTATCTGGTAAAGTTTTACAAAGACCTGATGGAACTATTAATGCAAATATGAGCACTGGTGAAGTTGAGTTAGAGGCTGAAAGCATTGACCTTCTTAATAAAGCAGTAACACCAGCATTTCCATTAGATGACTACCAGGAAGTAAATGAAGATGTTCGATTAAAAAATAGAGTTCTTGATTTAAGAAGACCTGAAATGAATCATAGAATAGTTACTCGATCTAAGATAGCTTCATCAATTAGAAATTACTTAGATGATAATAATTTCCATGAAATTGAGACACCTATTTTAACAAGAGCTACTCCAGAAGGGGCAAGAGATTATATTTTGCCAAGCAGAGTCCATCCTGGAAGCTTTTTTGCATTACCTCAATCTCCTCAATTATTTAAGCAGTTATTGATGATGGGGGGCTTTGATAAATATTATCAAATAGCTAGATGCTTTAGAGATGAAGATTTAAGAGCAGACAGACAACCAGAATTTACCCAAATAGATATTGAAGCTTCTTTTGTTGAAACAAAAGATATTATTTCAACTGGCACAGATATGATGAAGCTTTTGTTAGATAAATTTGCTGATCATAAGATTGAGGATATTCCTTCATTAAACTGGCACCAATCAATGGAGGATTATGGTTGCGACAAGCCTGATTTAAGAATTCCTTTAAAACTTGTTGAGATTTCAGATTTGGTTATCAATGAAGAATTTAAAGTTTTTTCTGGACCAGCTAAAGATTTAGATTCAAGAGTTGTTGCTCTTAAAATCCCACAAGGAAACAAGTTAACAAGAGGGCAGATTGATGAGTATACAAAATATGTAGGAAAGCTTGGAGCAAAAGGGCTTGCATACATTAAAGTAAATGATGTAACAGATATTGAAAACGGCCTTCAATCTCCAATTTTAAAGTTTTTACACACAGACACTATAAAAAGTCTTGTAGATAATTTAGATCTCCAAACAGATGATCTCTTATTCTTTGGAGCTGGCTCTAACAATGTTGTAAATTTAAGCATGAGTAGTTTAATTAAAAAAATTGGTAAAGATTTAGATCTTTATACTTGCCAATGGGCTCCATGTTGGGTTATTGATTTTCCTATGTTTGAAAAAAATAAAGAAGGAAATCTAACTTCACTTCATCATCCTTTTACAATGCCTAAATCATCAGTTGAGGAGCTTGCAAGCGATCCGATAAATATTATTGCAGAAGCTTATGACATAGTTCTAAATGGATATGAGGTTGGCGGTGGATCTTTAAGAGTTCATGATCCGCTTATGCAGCAATCCATTTTTAAGGCATTAAACATCTCTGATGAAGAAGCTGAAAATAAGTTTGGTTTCCTTATAAAAGCACTATCTTCTGGTTGTCCTCCTCATGGAGGAATAGCATTTGGATTAGATAGACTTGTAATGCTTTTAACCAACACTTCGAACATAAGAGATGTAATTGCATTTCCTAAAACGCAAAGCGCCTCATGTCTCTTAACTGAAGCCCCAAACACTGTTGACGAGAGTCAGCTAGAAGAATTATTTATAGAATCAACTTTTAAAGAGCAAGACTAATGGCAGGACATTCCAAATGGGCAAATATCAAGCACAGAAAAGCTAGACAGGATGCTTCTAGAGGAAAAGTTTGGACAAAAGTGATCAGAGAAATAACAGTTGCAGCCAAAGGTGGACCGGATCCTGCAGATAATCCTAGATTAAGATTAGCACTAGATAAAGCAAATGCTTCAAATATGCCAAAAGATAATATCAAGCGAGCAATTCAAAAAGGTTCTGGAACTGGAGAGATGGGTGCAATTGAGGAAATTACATTTGAAGGCTATGGACCAAATGGGGTAGCTATATTGGTTGAAACAATGACTGATAATAGAAATAGAACAGTTGCTGATGTAAGGCATGCTTTTTCTAAATTTGGTGGAAATCTAGGTACTGATGGCTCTGTAGCATATCTTTTTAATAAGCTTGGAGTAATAAATATTGCTTCTACATACGATGAAGATGTTCTGATGGAGATAGTTCTCGAAGCAGGAGCTGATGATATGTCCTTAAATGAAGATGGCTATGAAGTAATTACAACCCCAACAGAATTAAGTTTAGTTTTAGAAGCTTTATCAAATAATAATATCGAGACTCTTCAAGCAGAGGTCACTATGAGAGCTGATATTTTGATTGATCTTGATGTTGAGGCTTCAGAAAAAGTGATGAAGATTATGGATTTTATGGATGATCTGGATGATGTTCAGGAAGTTCATACAAATGGTAATTTTGCCGATGATTTTGAGATAGAGGAATAGTTTTGCCTGTAAATTCTAGAGCGAAAGGTGCAAATTTTGAAAGAGAGATTGGCAACTTATTGGTGCAAGATCTTAATTTAATTAATCCAGTAAAGAGAATTCTTGAGCAAACACGAACAAAAGAATTACCAGACTTAAGATTAGGAAGGTGGTGTATTGAATGCAAAAGATATGGAGATGGGGGAGAGCCTCCAAAGGATTGGTGGGAACAAGTACTTAGATCTTGTTCAGAAGCTTCTCTGATGCCAGCTCTAGTCTATAAATTTAATAGAAGACCAATCAAGGTAAGATTATTAGCATCATCAATTAATCCAAATATACAAAATAAGTTAGTAACAGTAGATTTGCTATGGGATGATTTTATAGAGATTATTTTAGAGTTATTTCAAAAAGATATTCAGATCCATGAAGAAACATTTCAAGTGTAAGGATTTTTCTCTAACCATATTTTGTGAAGACACTGATTTTCAAGGCATTGTTTACCATGCTAACTACATAAAATATTTTGAAAGAGCCAGAACTCAGTTCTTAATCCAACAAGGAGTATCTCAACTCTCTTTAGAAGCATGTAAGCTGGCATTTGTTATTAGAGATCTAAATGTGAGGTTCATTTCACCTGCAAGGCTTGAAGACGAATTGGTAGTAAAGAGTTCTGTAAAATATATTTCTAAAGCTAGATTACTTTTTTTGCAACAAATAATTAGGCCAAAAAATGATGCTATTATATGTCGTGGTGAGGTAGAGGTTTGTTTTTTAGATTTAAATCAAAATAAGCCAAAAGCTTTTCCAGAAAATTTATTAAAAATTTTTAATGGTTAACTTATATGAACGACATATCTGCAATTAATTTATTTCTTGAAGCAGGCCTATTGGTCAAAAGCGTCATGTTTATATTACTTCTAATATCTTTAGCGTCATGGATAATTATCTTTGAAAGATATTTTGTATACAGAAAGATTAAAAGTCTAAATGTTGATTTTGAGAATAAATTTTGGTCAGGTGATGATTTGAATAGTCTGTATTCTGAAATTAATAATAAAGACCTTATTTTATCCGGGTCATCAAGCGTTTTTAGAAGCGCATTCAAAGAATTTAATAGACTAAAACTAGATAATAATATTAGTGAGTTAGATTTAGAGGGTATAAATAGATCCATGAGAGTAGCTATTGCTAGAGATGAGGAAGAGATGAATAAACATTTACCTTTTTTAGCAAATGCAGGCTCAGTAAGTCCTTATATAGGACTCTTTGGAACTGTTTGGGGAATAATGACTTCTTTTCAAGGCTTATCAGACGCTACCCAAGCTACCATTAATGCTGTAGCTCCAGGAATATCTGAAGCACTTGTTGCAACAGCTATGGGTTTATTTGCTGCTATACCTGCAGTTGTAGCTTTTAATAGATTCACATCTCAATCAGACTCTATTGCTCAATCTACAACAATCTTTGCTGAAGAATTGGCTAGTATTTTTTATAGGCAGACATTAAAAAATAAGAAATGATTTATCGCTTAGCGAAAAGAAAAAAATTACATGCTGAGATCAATGTCGTACCTTACATTGATGTTATGTTAGTTTTGCTAATTATTTTTATGGTTCTTTCTCCTCTTTTAATTCAAGGGATTGAAGTAAATCTTCCACAAACCGATACTACGAAGATGACAATTCAAAATGAGCCTTTAGTTATATCTATAGATGCAACAGGTAATTATTATCTTAATTTAGGTGATGAAAATCTTCCAATTTCCCTTGAAGAGCTGAAAAGAAAAGCCGGTGTGATATACAAAGCCAATGAGGATATAGAAGTGGTTTTTCAAAGCGATGAAGCGGTAAGTTTTAATAGTGTTGCTAAGGCCATGGCAGCAGTGCAGAGCGTTGGAATATCAAAAATAGGCATAGTGACAACTGGTTATGCAAACTAGAGAGAATTACATACAAGCATCATTTTTTTCATTTCTGATTCATGCAATAATTTTTTTATATTTAGTGGGTTTTTTTTATTCTGAAAAGCAATTACGCCCAATTTTAAGTCAAGCAGTTAATGTAAATATTATTGTAGATACAGCTTCTGAAAAGATATTGCAGAAGCAAAATTTAAACCAAATTTCTAAGAGTAATCCTATAGAAAATATAAATATAGAAACTAAAAAAAGTATTGATGATATAGCTAAAATAGATAGCGAAGGCTCTATCAGTAATCTTAAAAATCTTCTTACCCAGGAATCTGAGATACTTAATTCTGGTGATTTAGAAAATGAAATAAATACATATAGCGGTTATATGATTAGTTTAATAGAAGCGGCCTGGATAAAGCCAAAAAATATTCAAGATAACTTAATATGTGATATCAAAATAAAAACAAATTCACGAGGGAGAATTATAAATATTACTCTTCTCAAGAGTAGTGGAAATATTCGCTTTGATAATTCAGCTCTTCAAGCTGTAAAACGTGTTGAAACATTTCCTTTTTTTAATGAAATAAAAAAAACTACTTATGAAGATGCTTTTAAAAATATTGTTATAAGTTTTAATCCCTCCAAATGAAGAATATTCTTATACTTTTACTTCTACCCAATTTTTTATTTGCTGAACTTCTTTTAGAAATAACAAAAGGGTCTGATAACCCATATAGAATTGCAATTGTTCCATTTGAAGGTTCTGATAAATCAGTGAGCACAATGGTTGATATTATCAAAGCTGATTTAATTAGGTCTGGAGAGTTTTTCTCTCTAAGTGAAGAGATGCTGTTATCTATTCCTAAAACTATAGATGATATTAAACCTTCTGAATGGAAACTTCTAAATATTGATTTTATTGTTATAGGAAAGGTTATAAATGAAGATGATATTTCTTTAAAAGCTTCCTACGAAATCTATGATGTAAATAAAAAATCAAAGATAAGATCTTCAACTGTATATGGCATACCTGGCAAACTAAGACAACTTGCTCATTACATAAGTGATGGAATCTATGAAAGTGTTACAGGCATGAAGGGTATTTCAGCTACAAAAATACTATATGTAAATGAAGTTACAGATGGTCTTCAAATAAACTATATTCTTTATGTTGCTGATGCTGATGGTTCTAATGAAGCAGTATTGCTAAAAAGTAATGAGCCTATAATATCTCCAGCCTGGTCACCAGATTCTAAAAAAATAGCTTATGTTTCATTTGAAACAGGAATGGCAAAAGTATTTATCCAAGATATTGGAACTGGCAAACGTGAATTAGTCTTAATTAATGACAACCAAGTAAGCTCTCCAGCCTGGTCCCCTGATGGTAAATTACTTTCCTTAACATTATACCAAGATGGAAATGCAGAAATTTATATTTTAAATTTAGCTAACAAAAATCTTACAAGACTAACAAAGCATTATTCAATTGATACAGAGTCAAGCTGGTCAACTAAAGGAACCAAAATTTTATTTACATCAGGTAGATCCGGATCACCTCAGCTTTATGAAATAGATCTAACAAAACTTAATGCAAAACCATCTAGATTAACCTTTGAAGGTAATTACAATGCAAAAGGATCATATCTTCCTAATGATGAAGGTATCATTTTTGTTCATAGATCAAAAGATCAATTCCAAATTGCTTTAAAGTATTTAAATGAGAATTTTATTAGACCATTAACTGAATCAAAAATGGATGAATCCCCCAGTGTTTCTCCCAATGGTAATGTGATAGTCTATGCAATAACTGATAACAAGTCAGGAATGATAGCTGGAGTGACCTTAAGCGGTGCAACTTTCGTTCTTCCTGCAACAAATGGCAAAGTTAGAGAGCCAGCATGGTCAGGATTTTTAAGATAAATTTTTTTTGGAGAAAAAATATGAAAACTAGCAATAAATCAATGATCTCATATGCTTTTATAGGACTCTTTGTAGCTTCCTGTAGTAGCGTTCAAGTTACAGAAGAGGCTGTCTATGAAGATTCTATTCAAAGTATAGAGGTTTCATCTAATAAGGATGAATTAGCTTCTCCATTAGAGTCTAAGGCTGTTTTTGCTAATGCAACGGTTTACTTTGAGTTTGATAAGTTCAATTTATCCACAAGATCTATTCAAGCACTAAAAAGCATAATAGAGCTAATGAAAGAAAATTCTGCAATAGAGATAACAATAGCAGGTCATGCTGATGAGCGAGGAACAAGAGAATATAATCTTGCTTTAGGTCAAAGAAGAGCAGAAAGCGTAGCTGATTACCTTGCTCTTAAAGGTATTCCAAAATCAAGATTAACTGTAAAGAGTTACGGAGAAGAGATGCCAGCTGTTTCTAGCTCAAATGAAAGATCTTGGGCTAGAAACAGAAGAGCCGAAATAAATTAATTTCTAAATGTATAAACTAATTAATAAACAATTAGTTCTTTCTAGTTTTTTACTATTTTTTTCAAGCTTTTCAATAACTCAAGATTCTCAATCAACGGAATCTGATATTTTATTTTTAAAGATGCAAGAGCTTGAAATGGAAATGGCAGATCTAAGAAATGAGGTTGAAGCTCAAAATTATTTAATTGAAAAGTTAATAAATGAATCAGTAAAAGAAGAAGTTGCTGAATCAGCAAATCTAGATTCTACTGATCCTGCCTTAGGAGAAGATGTATATAGATTTGATGGCATTAATGATTCTCAGAGCATTGAGGAGATCTATAATCAAGCAATTTTATCCCTAGGTAATGAGGACTATAATTCTGCAAAAAAACTTTTTAATTATTTAATAACCAACTTCTCAGATCCAGACAAACTGCCTTTATCCTTATTCTGGTTGGGGGAAATTGAATTTTCTTCAGGTAACTTTGAGGATAGTAAAAGATACTATATACAATTAATTTCATCTTTTAAAAATCACTGGAGAGTGCCACTTGCTCATAAAAAATTAGGAGATATTTCCTTTAAGCAAGGGGACATAAAAATGGCAAAAGAAAAGTATCAATTTGTCATTCGCGAATTCCCTAATAACTCTGCATCATCTATGTCTTTGCAAAGCATAGAAGATATGGAATAATCACCACTTTTTATGACATGCTAAATCAAGGGTCGCTAGCTCAGTTGGTAGAGCAGTTGGCTTTTAACCAATTGGTCACAGGTTCGAATCCTGTGCGACCCACCATTTACAGCATAAAAATTTCAAATTACTTATATACATTTAGTTACAAAAAAATATAAGAAGATGAATATATTTCTAAAAAAATTATTTCTTCCTTTTACTAAAGAATCATCTCTTGCAGGTTTATTTTTCTTTTTTGTTTTGTCTTCTTGGTATGTTCTTAGACCTGTTCGTAATGAAATGGCTGTCTCAAATGTAGATAATTTACCTTTACTGCTCGCGGCAGGAGCTTTGGCTATGCTGTTGGTTAATCCAATATATTCATGGGCTGCTTCACAGAACAATCTAAAACGATTATTAATTACATGTTATTTATTCTTTATTGCAAACCTTTTAGGATTTTTATTTTCTTGGAAGGTTCTAGATTTGCAAGGAGTTGCATGGCTTGGTCGAGCTTTTTATATATGGTGCAATATTTACTCTTTCTTCGTAGTTTCAATTTTCTGGGTAGTAATTATTAATGTATTTCGATCGTCACAATCAAGAAATTATTATGGAGTAATAATGGCTGGTGGATCTTTTGGAGCTTTATTTGGATCAGAAATATCTAAAAGATTTTCAAGCTCATTTACTAATTATGGCTTAGAATTTTTTAGTATGTCAGCTATTTTTTTACTTTTTGCTGCTCTATTTGTTGGTTTAATTTTAATCAGTTACACAAATTCTAAGAATAATCATGAAACAGCTAAGGCTGTTGGAGGAGGCGGCTTTGATGGAATAAGAAACGCCTTAACTAAGAAAGACATCCGATCAATTGCTATTTATGTATGGATATGGACAGGGCTTATGACTGTTCATTGGATGACCGCAATATCTATTATTGATGCTTGGTCAAGCGATTCCGTTGAACGCATAGCTTTATTTGCAGAAATGGAGCAGCTAGTAACAATTTTAACTTTACCAACTCAATTATTGCTCACATCAATTATCATTAACTTTCTAGGTGTTAGAAAAATACTGTTTTTATATGGAACTGCTTTTCTACTTGTCTTTCTTGCATATTCCATCTCTCCAACAATCTCTATTGTCATTTTTGTTACGGTATTTCTTCGATTATTTGAATATGCTATCAATAAGCCAACTCGAGAAATTGTTTATAGCCATTTACAACAAAATGATAGATATAAATCTTCAGTTTTTGTAGATACTTTTGTTTCGAGGTTTGGCGATCTTTCAGGAAGTTTATTTATAACATTTGGCCAATTTATCGGAGTTACCTTTTCTGTAATACCTTTACTAGCTATACCATTAACAGGAATTCTTTCCTATGTTGGAATTAAAATATCAAAAGAAACAAAAATCTATTGACCTCTAAGACCTTCAATTGATTGTCTTGCTGCATTAATTTTTGTCATAATTAATTCAGAAACTTGAAAATTATTTTCAGTTAATTTTAATGCAAATTGAAGTTGATTTAAGGCATCTTCGTATTGACCTAAGAGTAAATAATACTCTGCTCTACTTTGATGATAGCCCACAACATTTTTGCTATCTCTTTGAATTTCTGAGAGATAGAGCCAAAGATAAGGATCTGTATTTCTTCTTAATAACTGATCTCTAATTAGCTCTTCAGCAGCAAATAGTTGTTTCTTATATGCAAGAATTTTAGCCTTAAGGACTGAAAGAGGATAATTTTTAGGCGATATATTTAAAGATTTATTTACAAGCTCCAGAGCTCCATCTGAATTTCCTTGGTCTAGTAAAATCTCAGCTTTAGTATTAGCTAGAATTAAATTTTTTGGATTATTAGCAATTAACTTATCTATCTCTTGTAAGCTCTTTGTAAAGTTTCCAGTATTTTTATAGGCAATTGATAAAGCATATCTATTTTGATTAGACGGCTCAGTAGCTATTAAGTTCTCCATTTTCCTTAGTGAGCTTAATGGAATTAATTCATACCTCATTTGAAGCCTACCCCTTATTAGCTGATAGTTAAGAGAGTCCTTAGTTTTATATGAGTTTTCTATTTGATCTGCTGCATTAAAAGCATCAGCAACTCTTGAAGAGGAGATTGGATGAGTTAAGAGGAATTCTGGAATATTATCACCTGCTAACCTTCTTAGTTTTGCCATTTGTTCAAACATCATTCCCATGCTTGAAGGGTCATATTGCGCATTGATAAGATTATTAAATCCAACTCTATCAGCTTCCTTTTCAAATAAACGACTATAGCGTAATGCTTGTTGCTGTAAATAAGCTGGCCCTGCAATAAATGCAGTTGGATTATTTGTTGCTATAGCTGCGGCAATTGCTGAAACCATAACAAGAGTTGAGGCAAGATTATTGTCTCTTGAATTAAGTATATTTCTAGCAAAATGTCTTTGACTTAAATGAGCAAGCTCATGAGTAAGAACTGAAGCAAACTGTCCTTCATTTTCTGCATTTAAAAAAAGACCTCCATTAATACCAATAACACCGCCTGGAGCAGCAAAAGCATTGAGAGACTTATCATCAATTAAAAGTACATTAAAGCTTCTATCTTTAACCTGACTATACTCAGATAATCTATATATTAATAATTCAGAATATTCTTGTATCAAAGGATCTGATATTAATGGAGCCTGGCTATATATTTGCTTTAAAAATTCATTTCCTATAACTTTTTCTTGTTCACCAGATACCACGCCAGATACTCTATCGCCTAACTCTGGGAGAGATAAATCTAGCTCTGGTTCAGCATAAATATGATGAATATTTGCAAGAAGTAGTATAAAAAGTATTTTTTTCATTCTTTTATTTTAAAAATTTGTATTCTTAACCAAAGCAATATCTGCATTATTTATTAGATTAATATAACTTAATAAATTATCATAATTTATATATATCTACTATCTGACAATAATAATTTGAAATAGTTTTTATAATTAACAGTATTAAAAGGAATTATATTTTTTATGAGTGATTCATTACTTAGCAACGCACTATCTTTTATAGCTTTAGGTTTATTTGCAAGTATGGGATATTTTTTCTTTACTCAATCAATAAAAAAAGTATTTGTGAATGAAGAAACAATTGTATTTTCATTAATTTTAGTAGTTTCTCTTGTAGCTATTACTCTTTTTGGTAGTGTTCTATCACCATTTTTAATAAGTATCATGGTTGCATATTTACTTGTTGGTGTGCAGGTTAGATTAGAGGGATACGGAGTTAAAACATCGTCTGCTTTAGTAATAACATACATATTTTTCTTAATAGTAACTACTACTTTGCTAACATGGCTAGTTCCGCTAATCTATCAGCAGCTTCAGGCTCTAGTCTTAGAGTCACCAAGATTAATTAACGAATTAATTATTTTTATTCAGACTGTTCCAAGTAATTATCCAGACCTTCTTTCTCCTGAGCAAGTAGCCTCATTCTTTGAAGGCATATCAGCAGAATTAACTGGCTTTACTCAAAATATAGTTAAGACATCTCTAACAGGAATACAGGGAACTATTAGCTTTGTTATGTATCTTATTCTTTTTCCAATATTGGTATATTTCTTTCTCTTTGATAGAAAGAATATCATTAATAGTTTCATGGAACTTATACCTGGCGAGAGAAAAATGCTTTCAAATGTTTGGTCTGAGATGGACAATCAGTTAAGCAATTATGTAAGAGGTAAGTCAATAGAAATATTGATTGTTGGTTTGGTTTCAGCCGTCATATTTGCATCATTAGGACTAAACTATACTGCGCTGCTTGCTGCGCTTGTAGGAATATCAGTTTTAATTCCTTATGTAGGAGCATTTCTTGTTACGATCCCAGTTTTAGCTGTAGGATTAATCCAGTTTGGCGTATCTACAGAATTTTACTTATTAACTGGTCTTTACTTGCTATTACAAGCCTTGGATGGAAATCTACTAGTTCCTCTAATATTTTCTGATGCAGTTAAATTACATCCAGTTGTAATAATACTAGCAGTATTTATTTTTGGAAGCATGTTTGGTTTTTGGGGAATATTTCTTGCAATACCTATAGCTACTTTTATTAAAGCTATATGGAATGCATGGCCTTCTCAAGGCTAATTTTTAATAGCTCCAACAGCCTCTAGCACTTCTGCAACATGACCCTTTACTTTAACTGACCGCCATTCATTAACCACTTTACCTTTTGTATTAATAATAAAAGTACTTCTATCAACTCCAATATACTCTCTTCCATACATTGACTTGAGTTTCATAACATCAAAGGCTTTACATACTTTTTCATCTGGATCAGAAAGTAATTCAAATGGAAAATTTTGTTTTGCTTTAAAGTTTTCATGAGATTTAATAGATTCCCTAGAGACCCCAAGAATTTCTGTATTAAGTGATTTAAATTTTTTAAAAGCATCCCTAAATTCTTGACCTTCAGTCGTACATCCCGGAGTGCTATCTTTTGGATAAAAATATAATACTAAATTTTTACCTAAAAAATCTTCTGAGGAAATAGTTTTATTACTGGTACATTCAGCTTTAAATTTTGGAGATTTCTTGCCTAATAGATTTTTTGTCATTTTCTTTCCTTAATTGTTAATATAAAATAATTCTATAACCCTATTTTTTACTGAAACAAATATTCATGCAACCCCCTAAAGGAAGTTTGGTCGCATTAGTGACCCCACTATTATCAAATGGAAGCCCAGATTATCGATCACTAAAAAATTTAGTTAATTGGCATATAGACAATGACACTCATGGCATTGTTTCTGTTGGAACAACAGGAGAGTCATCTACATTAAATGCTAAAGAACATATAGAGGTTATAGCAAAAACAGTTGAATATGTTGATAGCAGAATTCCAGTTATAGCAGGAACAGGATCTAATTCCACGCAGCAGGTTATTAACTTAACCAAAGAAGCAAAAAGTGTTGGAGCAGATTTTTGTCTTTTAGTAACCCCTTATTACAATAAGCCCACTCAAGAAGGCTTAATTAATCATTATCAATTAATTGCAGATACTATAGATATACCTCAAATTTTATATAATGTTCCCTCTAGAACTGGATGTGATTTATTGCCATCTACAGTAAAAGTTTTAGCAAATCATACAAACATAATAGGTGTTAAAGAAGCTGTAAATGATATAAGCAGAGTGGTGGAGTTAATTAAAATATCAAAAGCATTAGAAGAGACTAAAAATTTCTATATTTACTCTGGCGATGATCCAACATTTTTAGAATCTATTAAGCTGGGATCTCATGGAGTAATATCAGTTGTAGCAAATGCACTGCCGCATCAAATATCATCAATCTGCAATAATGCCTTTGATGGAAATTTTGAGAAGGCTGATGAGATAAATAATATTTATAAAAATTTCTATGATTTATGCTTTATTGAATCAAACCCAATACCTATAAAATGGATTCTTTATAAACTTAACAGAATTGAGAATAATATTAGATTGCCTTTAGTTAATCTTAATGAAACTTTTCATGAACAGATCGAGTCAGAGATGGTAAAATTAAAACTATTATGAAAAATATATTCCAAATTACATTAGCTATTTTATTTATTCAGTCATGTTCATACATTACTGGGCCTGAGGGGATGTTCCCAGAAACCAAGTATGACTTTCTTGAAGAAGAGGTTTCGCCTAATTTAGATATACCTGATTCCCTAGATAATATTTCTAAGGATAACCACTACCCTGTAGAAGTTAGTGTTTATGCAGAATCTCCTAAAGATATACCAAAACCTAGACAAGTTTTTTCTTCAGGAGGCGCATCTGAAGTTCAATTAAGAAGATTAGGTGAGTTAATGTGGATATATGTTGAGACTCTTCCATCTACTGCTTGGCCTATCTCTAAAAACTATTGGGAAGCATCTAGCTATAAGATTATTTCTACAAATGCAGAACAAGGTATTATAAAAATTAAATATGATGAGAGTTCTAGTCTCGAAATGACTGTTGAGCATGGAATTAAAGAGGCTTCTACAGAAATATTTTTAAAACATCTAAACATAAATAATGAAAATATTAGTGATTCTGAGTTTTTAAAACCAGAGTTTGAAAAAATTGTTGATTATCTTGCCGCTTCAGTCGAAAATTTTTCTGGAACTTCTCTTGCAGCTCAGAGTTTGAATGAAAATAAAAAAGCAAGAATTTTTTCTAAGGATAATCAAACAGTAATTGAGCTTGATTTAACTTATCCAAGAGCTTGGTCTGCTGTGAGCAGAGCTTTAAAAGCAGGAAGCATTGTCACTAATGATAGAAATAGAGACGAAGGAATTTTTTACGTTAGTTATGCTAGCGAGACAAATCCTGGCTTCTTTTCCTTTTTATCCTTTGGAAAAGAAGAGAATGAAGAAGGGCTTATCCTTGGTGAAGAGGCAGCATTTGAAGTTAATGTTAAAGCAATCGGAGCAAAAACAGTTATTACAGCAAAGGCTGCAAATGGGAGCATCGAAGATGCTGAAACTTTATTATCTAAAATTAATGAGTCACTAAGCTAATGAATAAAATTAATGAAATAACAACAGGCAAGGCTAAATCTTTATATACAACTGATACATCTGATCAATTAATAATGCATTTTAGAGATGATACATCTGCTTTTGATGGAAAGAAAAAAGAAGCTCTTCTTGGCAAGGGCTCAGTAAATAATCAATTCAATGCTTTTATTATGAAGCACCTAGAATCTAAGGGAATTGAGACTCATCATATTGAAATCTTAAATTCAACAGATTCTCTTGTTCATAAATTAGAAATGTTTCCTATAGAATGCGTTGTCCGCAATAGAGCAACAGGGTCAATTTGTAGAAGACTAGGAACTGAAGATGGTCTTATATTAGAGTCGCCATTATTTGAATTTTTCTTAAAAGATGATGATCTAGGCGATCCTTTAATTACTGATGAGCATATATTGTCTTTTGGTTGGGCCAGCGCAGCTCATATAAAAGAAATGAAGGCAGTAACTTTAAAAATAAATGAAATTCTATCAGAGCTTTTCTTGGCAAGTAATCTAATATTGGTAGATTTTAAAGTTGAATTTGGAATTACTAACAACAAACTTCTTCTGGCTGATGAATTTACACCAGATGGATGCAGGCTTTGGGATACAGAAACATTAGCTAAAATGGATAAAGATAGATTTAGACAAGGCTTGGGAGATGTGGTCGAGTCTTATCATCAAGTTGCAGATAGATTGGGAATGAATATTAAACTTGACTAAAATAGTCGGGTATCTATAATTGGCGCGTGAAACTCACGACTAAAAGCAAATATGCTGTAAATGCTCTAACCGAACTCTGCGCACTTCAGAATGACGGCCCTGTAGCATTATCGGATATATCTAATCGTCAAAATATTGAAATAACATATCTTGAGCAATTATTTAGAAAATTAAGATTAGCTGGAATTGTTGAGAGTGTGAGAGGAAGAAAAGGCGGTTATATTTATGCCAAAGATCCATTATTTATATCCATAAAAGATATTATGAATGCTGTTGATGAAGATCTTGATGCAACTAGCTGTAATGGCTCTTCTACATGTCATCATGGTAAAAAATGTAACGCACACAATTTGTGGAGTGATTTGAATAATGTTGTCGATTCATTTCTAAGCAATGTAACCATTTCACATTTAATACAACAGGATAATTCAAACATTCAAATTAAGGAGATAACTTGATGGAAGCAGGCACAAAATCAACAATATATTTAGACTACGCATCTACAACCCCAGTTGATCCAAGGGTAGCTAGCAAAATGATGGAATACCTTACTCCTGATGGCGAGTTTGGCAATCCTGCATCTAGATCTCACAGATACGGATGGGCAGCTGATGATGCAGTTGAAGAGGCTAGATCGCATGTAGCAAACTTAGTTAATTGTGATCCAAGAGAAATTGTTTGGACTTCTGGCGCAACAGAGGCAGATAATCTAGCTATAAAAGGTGTTGCAAGATTTTATAAATCTAAGGGTAATCATATTATTACTTCTAAAATTGAGCATAAGGCAGTCTTAGATCCATGTAGACAGCTTGAGAGAGAGGGCTTCGAAGTTACTTATTTAGATCCTAATGAAGGCGGCATTATTACTCCTGAAGCAATAAAAGATGCATTGCAAGAAAATACAATATTAATCTCGGTTATGCATATAAATAATGAGCTTGGAACTCTTAATGATATTGCAGCTATTGGAGCTATTGCTAGAAAGCATGGGGCATTTTTCCATGTAGATGCAGCACAAAGTACAGGAAAGGTTGATATTGATTTAACTGCATTACCAGTAGATTTAATGTCTTTTTCAGCTCATAAAACTTATGGCCCAAAAGGCATAGGCGCTTTATTTGTTAGAAGAAAACCAAGAGTAAGGCTAGAGGCTTTAATCCATGGTGGTGGTCATGAGAGAGGTATGAGATCTGGAACTCTACCAACTCACCAAATTGTTGGGATGGGCGAAGCTTTTAAACTTGCAAAGTCAGAAATGGTAAATGATTTAACTAAAATAGAAAATTTCCATAAGAAATTTTTAAAAGAAGCCATGAAAATAGAGCATGCATATATTAATGGCGATCTTGAGAATAAAGTGCCAAATATTTTAAATATTAGTTTTAATTTTGTTGAAGGGGAGTCTCTCATAATGGGCTTAAAAGACATTGCGGTTTCATCAGGTTCAGCATGTACTTCGGCTAGTCTAGAGCCTTCTTATGTCTTAAGAGCTCTTGGAAGAAAAGATGAACTAGCTCATAGCTCCATAAGATTCTCTTTTGGAAGATTTACAGAAGAAGAGGATGTTCAAAGAACAATAGAAATTTTAGGTAATGTTGTAGAAAGATTAAGAGAATTATCTCCTCTATGGGAGATGCATTTAGATGGTGTAGATCTTGATACAGTAGAGTGGGAAACTCATTAATAACAGCTAATCGTATAGGAGCGTAAAATGGCATATAGTAAAAAAGTAGTAGATAAGTTTGAGAATACTTTAAATAATCCTCAAGCATTTAAAGTTGGAAAATTTGATCCAAAAGAATTAAATGTAGGTACTGGAATGGTTGGAGCTCCAGCATGTGGCGACGTAATGAAGCTTCAAATAAAATGTGAGCAAAAAGGTAATACTCATATTATTAAAGATGTAAAATTTAAAACTTACGGCTGTGGTTCTGCAATTGCATCATCAAGCGAGCTAGTTGAAATGCTTATGGGTAAAACCCTAGAAGAAGCTAAAGAAATTAAAAACAAGCAAATAGTAGATGCTCTAGAATTGCCACCAATAAAAATACATTGCTCTGTTCTAGCAGAAGACTCTATTAAACAGGCAATTAAAGATTTTGAATCAAAACAATAGATTATTTTAGAGATGGAAACTTTTAAACCAGCTGAACTTAATTTCTCAGATGAGGCTATAAAACATTTTAATAAAAGCATTATTAATAAAAAGAATAGCATTGGAGTAAGGATAGGCGTCAGAAAAGCAGGCTGTTCGGGATATGAATATTTCTTTGATTTTGTAGATGAGATAAATCTAGAAGATTCTATTTTTGAAGAAAAAGGTTGTAAAATTTTTGTTGATAATCAAAGTCTTTCTTTTCTTAAAGGTACTTTAGTAGATTACTCTGAAGATGGCCTTAACAAAGGAATTAAATTCAAAAATCCTAACGCAAAAGCTGTTTGTGGTTGCGGAGAAAGTTTTACCATATAAATCATGGCAAGAATAAAGATTTGGCCTCATGAGGAACTCTGCCCTAAAGGTGCAGATATAGAAACTCTTCCTGAAGAAACAATATGTGAGGCTGCTTTAAGAGAGGGTATTAAAATAGAGCATGCGTGTGAAATGTCTGCTGCATGCACTACCTGTCATTGCATCATCAGAAAAGGTTTTGATAGCTTAAATGAAGCAAGTGACATAGAAGAAGATATGCTTGATAAAGCCTGGGGCTTGGAGCAAACATCTAGATTGAGTTGCCAAGCAGTACCACCTATTGATGAAGAAATAGAAATTGAACTACCAAAATATAATATCAATATGGTTTCTGAGGATCACTAATGAATAATTTAGATTGGCTTGATATAAATGATATAGCCATAGGGTTATATGATAAATTTCCTGATATAGACCCTCAATGGATTAGTTTTCCTGATCTACACAAAAAAGTATGTGAATTAGATGGCTTTATTGGAGATTCAAATAAATCAAATGAACAAATTCTCGAAGCTATTCAAATGACATGGATAGAAGAATATGAATAAGTCTCTTATAATAGCCAAAATTTTAATAAGGAATTAATATGAATACTCAAAGAACACTTTCAATCATCAAGCCAGATGCTGTATCTAAAAATGTAATTGGTAAGATTTTGTCTAGATTTGAAGAAAATGGTTTAAAAATTATTGCTGGAAAACTAATCTCTCTATCTGAAGCAAAAGCTTCTGGATTTTATGCTGAGCATAAAGGAAGACCTTTTTTCCCTGCATTAATAGAGTTTATGACTTCAGGTCCAGTTTTTGTTCAAGTCTTAGAAGGTGAAGATGCGGTCATGAAAAATAGAGAGCTAATGGGAAGCACTAACCCAGCTGAAGCAGCTCCTGGAACGATCAGAGCAGACTTTGCTAAAAGTATAGATGCAAACGCTGTACATGGATCAGATTCTCCAGAGAGTGCAGAAAGAGAAATTAATTATTTTTTTGATCTAGAAGAGATTACTTCAACTTAATTTTGCTAGAAAAAGTAAATCTCTTAGGCTATTCGCAAAAATCTTTAGAAAGTTTTTTTCATGATCTAGGCGAGCCATCTTTTAGAGCTAAACAGTTATTAAAATGGATTCATCAAAAAGGTGAATTAGATTTCGACATGATGACTGATTTTAATAAAATTCTAAGAGAAAAATTAAAAGATTTAGCTATATTAAAGACGCCTATTGTAAAGAATGTTCTTACTTCTGATGAAGGTACAAAGAAATACTTAGTAGAGTTAGACTCAGGATCATCTATTGAGATGGTTAGAATACCTGAAAAGAAAAGAATAACTTTATGCATATCATCCCAGGCAGGTTGTGCTCTTCAATGCACATTTTGTGCTACAGGCGCTCAAGGCTTTGATCAAAATTTAACCGCAGATGAAATAATAGGCCAAGTATGGTTAGCAAATTTTTATGATAGAGATGAAGCTCCTATTACTAATGTTGTTTTTATGGGAATGGGCGAACCTCTCCTTAATTTTGATCCTGTCATAGAATCTGTTGAAATCATGCGAAATCAAATAGCATACTGTTTATCAAGAAAGAGAATTACAATAAGCACTTCAGGCATTGTTCCTCAAATTAATAAACTAGCTGAAATAACAGATGTTTCATTAGCCATATCACTTCATGCAGCAGAAAATGAATTAAGAGATATCATTGTTCCTATAAATAAAAAATATCCTATAGATGATTTATTAACTTCATGTAAGAATTATTTATCAAAACAAACAGGAAAAAGAAATATTACAATTGAATATATCTTAATTGATGGCATTAATGACTCTCTTAAGCATGCCGCCTCTCTTTCAAAAGTTTTATCAACCATATCTTGTAAAATTAATCTAATTCCTTTCAATCCATTTGATGGGAGCGAATATAAAAGATCTACAAATAAGAATATTTATGCTTTTAAGAGCTACTTAGTTAATAAGGGTTATATCACTACTTGCAGAATAACAAGAGGAGATGCGATTGACGGAGCTTGCGGTCAACTAGTTGGGAATTTAAAAAAATCAATCAAAGGGAAAGGTGTTAT
>TARA_B110000211_G_scaffold72352_2_pt1 | contig 19973 bp, 23 predicted proteins | sample TARA_B110000211 | Tara Oceans TARA_B110000211 (sample SAMEA4397516) | marine metagenome | biome: Polar Biome; feature: [DCM] deep chlorophyll maximum layer (ENVO:01000326); material: water (ENVO:00002006), including particulate matter (ENVO:01000060) such as... | depth 30 m
ATGACAGAGCAACCAGACCGAGGGTCACTGCTGCCGGAGATTTGCCCACTTCACGGGCTGTTTGAACTATGTTCATTAAGAACGCTCCTTTTTTTTAACTTACTTCGCTGATTGCAGCGGCCTAATAACAGGCTCACTATCCGGCGCGCTGTCACCAATAACCCAGCGTCGCGGCTCAATTTCGGTGTAGATGTAACCCGTCACGATGAGGTCACCGTTCGTGTCCTCCCAGGGAGCCACCCATATCCGCATAACTTGAGCCGGTGTTCTGATTGGAACAGGCTTGTTTGGGAGTCGAGGCGCAACGTAAGTGTTGATAACCTCATCCCCCGCACTTCTTGTAGAGCCTGGAGCCGCTGCCCCCTGCCCCGATTCATCTAGGTTGCCTTCTGCCTTGGCCTCTGCTTCGTCAGGGCTCATCGGTCGAGGTACTTGCCCATCGTTCGTGGCGGCATAGACATCCCGAGCTGACATGCACTGGACGCCATTTGGCATACCAGGACATGCGTATTCACTACTGCCGATGTTGAGGGACGAACAGCCACTGAGCGCGGTCAGTAAACCGCCCACCATCAACATCTTCCTGAATGTTACTGAAAGGAATCGCGAACCCACGCCCGCGCTTTTGCCCGTTTTGGTTGTTTTCGACATTTTTCACCCCTTATTCGGCTTTAGAACCACGAACTCGCAGCGAGGAGCCCTTGGTCACAATGATTTCGACTTGGCGACCTGCATCAATTTCGATGACCGGGAAGATGCCTTCAGCCATCTGGATATAGAACTGAGCGATTCGGTCCAATGCAGTGCTCGCACCTTTGGCCGCTGCGCCTTGCGCCAATGTTCCGGTGAAATCAGTCTGCTGATATTGAGTTCGCCCTGTACTCTCAAGGTTCAAGGTCGGCACTGCGTCCACATCAAACGCTTCCGCCGCACCACTCAGGAATCCCGCCATCAAGGACTTGGCGATGATTTGCCCTTGCTTGGACACCAGGCGACCACGAATACCTGCTTTACCGTCTTCACCCACGGCGTAAGCATCGAACGGGGTTTCGATGACATCACCGTTGTCTTTCACGCAAGAGAGGGTTTCGCCACGTAGATATGCGCGTTCAGAACTAAGGTCACCGTAGCCTGAGATGATCAAGAAACATTCGCGAATATCAGCTCGGAACCTATTCGGCAGAATGGCTTCCTTCTGGATGCGCAGTGTGGCCGGGAAAGGATCCTGCCGAGCCCCTTGCGCGGTCGGTGCATCCATACCGTTAATCAGGACACCAGTGATGATGGAACCTGCTGGCATGAACATCTCATCGTCCTTGCCATCGACTTCTGAGACCTCTTCATCTTCCGCTGACGAGGACGAATAGCTGGCGATAGTCAGCCCTTTAGGCTTAGGAGCCTGCCCACGAGCACCACGCTCGTTCTCAGCATCTTCTGTGTTGGTCTCCGGGACCGGGGCATTTTTGAAGAAGTCGTCAGGATTCGAGTAATCCAGCTCGCTGCCAGCTTCGACGGGTGTTGAAGCTGTGTTGACCGGAGTGGTGCCTCGGGCGCGAGGATCCGTTTCCCCTTCACTGGCGGCAGAGTTGCCTTTCTTGACCTCTTCAGCCAACTCCTCATTGCGATCTTTCAGTTTTTCAAGCTCTTCCTGCATACGAGCCAGGTCACGGCTCAATGCTTTGTCGGCGGACGCCTGGCCTGAATTCCGGGCAACCTCTTCTTTGAAACGCTCAAGGTCTCTGCGCAGCGTCTCGTTTTCACGGGTCACTAACTTCAGGTCGGCAGATAGAGCATCAATGCCAACTTCGCGAGTATTGGTGTCAGTCAGAATGTGGCGGATACTGTCTTCCCGAGAAGTCTTTTTCCGCTCGCTTGGTTCACCGCCAGAGAAAAGGGCAACCACACTGAAGATAACCACCCCACCCAGACCTATGGCGACCCATCGCTTGTGTTTGGGGTTTAGATTGTCCCATGCTCCCCTCATTGCGCACCTCCTAGCAGCGATGGACGCTTAGAAGTCACAGGGGCCTGCCCCGTCATTTGTTTACGGGCGACATACACCTCAGTCTTCTGTCCAGGCTCCAGCACTTTCAGCGGCCAAGTAGTTACAGCCGCCACATCCCAGTCACCACAGGTGGCTTCCTGGAACTCCAGCGCATCAGAAGAAGTGTTTTCCGCCACCCCTACAAATACCGACAAGCTATGCCCCATGAGCATCTGGCCGTTCTTGAACGAAACCTTCATGCCTGGGTGATCACAGTAAGGAGGTGCGACCGTATTGGGGATCGCGTTCATGGTGTAGCCCTGCGGGATTTCGCCCAATGCCAGCTTGCGGAACACGGAGCGAAGAGTCTCCACGTATGGCTTGCTGCGCTCCCAGCGCTCGGCTTTGGGGTTTGAATAAAGCCCGGAAGCGACAGTCTGGCCGTCGAGCTTGAGGAACACTTCGCGTGGCGGGATCTTGCGCGGAACCATCGTCAGGCTCAGCGCTTGCGTTTCGCTGCCCTTCTCGGTGATAAACATGGTGACGGGGTGCTCTTTATCAGTTGCAACGTACACCACGTTTTCCTTGATGCAGACCTCGCCACATTCCCCTTCTTTTTCTCCGCCAGACAAGGAGGTAGAGACAACCTCGGGGTTTCCAAATGGCGTCACGATACGATTAGGGTGACCAATCGCCACCGGGATAATCTGGTTCACTCCCGGCGTCATGGTGAGAACAGGATCCTGAGACACGCTTGCCCCTGCATAGGAACTATCAGGCCCATTCTTGTTTTCATCCTCGATGCCAACTTTCCGGGCTTCCTGGGCCGCATTTTTCATCACACTGGCCGGAACCACCGGAATAGCATCTTGCGCATTGGCTGTTGCCGATGCAGACAGCATCACCGCCAGCGCCAAAATAGTTTTTTTCATATTCATCGTTCGCTCCGGCGCTCCTCTCTTCGTTGCAATCGCTCCAGCACATCCTCAGTCCGAGGGCGTCCTTCATAGGTATCCATGAAGTCAATAACGGGGATATAGTTTGAGATGGCTATTTCAAACTCGTAGGTTCTGTCAGTACGGACTTCGGATTCGTTGGACATACCTTTGGTGAACGAATAGCCGTAAACGAAGACCTTTTCGCTCTTCGGTTCGTACTCGACAAATCTGGGTTCAAAACGAATGCTCACGCGGTCATTGCGGATTTGCTGAGACTGCATCTCCAGCACGTTAATCACATCGTTATAGATAGCGGGCGAAAGCAGGCGATCAATGCGGTCCTTGATGAAGCCGACATTGGAAGGCGTGACGTTCCCAAACAACTGCGCCAGCGCAAAGCCCCAGGCTTCCTTGTAGCCTTGCGATGAATCATCCTCGGTCACCCAGGCTTCGTCGTGGAGAGTAAAAGGCTGAATGGTCACGATGGTTTGCTTGTTAGCGAGCATCCCAATCAGAACCAAAACGGCAACGATCAGGCCCGCGATAAACATGCGGCCCCACTTGTTTTCGTTTTGCGTCCCTTCCCACGACTTCAAATAATTTTTGAGGTTCATGGGAAATACCTCCGGATGTAGGGATTCTTAAAGGTCTTGGATTTCGTCATCGGCAGTCCCGTCCAATACAACATGTGAAGGAGATAACCGTCTGGATGGTTATCCCTGAATTTTCGGTAAAGGTTCGTAATGACAAGACCGATAACCGTACAGATGAATGCCTTACCCAGAACTACCCCGATAACAAGGCCAATCAGCATGGGAGCCAGTTCATCCGCACTCCACATCAGCAGGTGCGGCGGTTCATCGACTCGTCTTGGAATTTTTACAGGTTTCATAAACCTCCCCTTTTGATTTCTCGGGCTATTTTCTGATACATCGGGAAGTAAGCTGGCATCCGTTCTCACCCTTTTTGGGCAATTCCAGCCGGTTGGCAAAAAAAAGCGGCCACGAGGGCCGCTAAGGGACAGGAGGGGTGGCTACGCCAGTCAGAATGCGGATGTCAAAGCGCCGATAACGCTGTATCCAGACACTTCCAAGCCAAATGCGAGACCACCGAGAAATAGTGCATTCCAGACTACCCACGCGGACACGACGCCAGCGCCACTGGACTCACATTTCGGATGCTCTTGAGCGACGTGATTCATAATTACCTCTGTAGTGCTCATTACCCATAAGCGCATTGTCACTCAGAGGGAAGGAAATCGACGGACGCCGAATTGCCCTTTTTGGGCGCATAGGGTCCGCCAGCGAGAAAATCAAACTTTCACATGTGAAAGATTTTCGGGTGGCGTCGGCCACCCGATGTTTCACACTCGTTTTTGCAGGTTACCCATGGTGAGTCCAATCAGCACACAGCAGATCATCATGACGATGGGTATGATGATTGGGTTCAGCGCAATTGGCGCAAAGAATGCGATTCCCAAGCCCAGCACCAGGTAGCCGGTGAAACGGATCCCGTAACGATGAATAATGGGAGAGGCGTAATCGAAGTTTGTCCTCTTGATGCGCCAGGTCATCATCCCATCGTAGATGGCCGGGAGCAGCAGTATCAGCATGTACGGTGCCCAAGTCATAAACAGCGCCGTCCTGGTCATGAACTGGTATACCACGTTGGCTAACGCCTCCATTCGACCTTTCGCCCACTCGAACCACCACGTTCCCATATTCTCCATACCTCGGGAGTTCTTGCGTTGCTCCTCGGTCGGGATAAGCGTGTAGTACATGCCTTCGTAGAACCCCGAGTCGATCATGACGCTTTGATACCATGACTCTGCCTGTTCTCTTATCCAGTACCTGGTCTCACTTCCGAGGTTTGCCTCCACCAGCGCACTCTCTTTCTCAATTGCCCTGTCGGTCCAATCACCTGGCACCAACAACAGGATGACCAGGATCTCAATGACCAGTAGCCATGCCACCAGCCACAACGGCTTCTTCATAATTGACTCTCCTCAATACACTGCGGATCTGTTCACTGGTAATCAGCTCGTACAGAACCGACCTTAGACTTTTCTCGTTCTCATGGAGCTTTGGGTAGATGTTCAAGCCTCCGGAATGTGTGCTGTACCACTCGCAGAAGCTGGTCCCGCTACCGACATTCCAGGAAGAACCTTCGTCATCTTGTATCTCAATCTCCATAATCCGGGACGTTTCTGAAATCAGGGCCTCGATAAAGACCCCAAAACGCACGGGGTCGGGTATCTTATTGCCTTCTTTGAAATGGACGACTTCGCTGTAACGAATGAGTGCCCCTTCAATGATTTCGTAAATCACTGGCTCTTCATCGGCGCAAATCTGGTCGCTGATGTATTCGCTGATCTTTTCAAGAACGAAGCGTGACACCGGCCAATCAAATTGCAGAAGCGTCAGCAGTTCTGCGTTCTTCCGGCCTCTTGCTTTGAGACCTTCTATCACCCGTGCGTAGGGGTGCTGTTTTGCCATCGGAGTAACCTCAAACTTTCGTGTTTCACTGCCTGCCATGGCGACGTACTTATTGAAGGATTGGCAGTCGGCCTTTAATCAGCCTCCCACCAGAGATCGTTGCAAAGAACTCAAGGTTCGGGAGCATCCCCAGCAACTGCGGAGGAAGCAGGTCTGATTCCTCCTCCATGAGTCGCTCGCCCTGGTTACCCCCGTGCATGATTGGCTCATCCCCATGCGTGTTTTGGCCTTGTGTCCTCATGACATATTTCACGCGGGTTTTGGGCAGGTTGCTGGTGATGTATTCCTGTGTCTCGGTGTCCAGCACACGCAAAGCAAATTTGTTATTGAGGTTCCCCAAGACCTGAATAGCCTTATCTTTGCTGCCCATGCGAGCCGCGAAGTCGGAGAAGGTCTGGGTTGCAACGAAGAGTCGAAGTTTTGCACCTCGACCTTTGTTCAGAAGCTGGATGAACGGGTCGTTGATGACCTCTGCGGCCTCGTCAACAAAGATGTTCACCACTCGGTTATTCACGCCGAAGTTGTAGCGGTCACCGGCAACAGCGGTCAGGTCGGACAGCATTATGGAACCAATTGCACTGCCCACCATGCTATCGGTCAGCGAGTCCAGGCCAATGTATGCCACCTGTCCATTGTTGATGATCTTTGCGGTATCGGTGATTCCGCGAGTATCGTTCAAGTCGCCTGCATCCGGGGACAGCATCTTGCCCAATTCGCCAGAGGTGAGCATGTTCATGATCGGCAGCAGGTTCGCCACCATCTTCGAGAAGTGCGTTGAATCGTGCTGGAACATGCTGAGCAAGCCCTCAAGCTCTGAGCTTGGCTGAACCGGCTGAATCACATCGTAATAGAAACGCAGCATCGCGAAGGCTTTCTTCTCTTTGCTGCCGGTTTTGACCTTCTCTCTGTAAGGCTCAGCTTCGGCCTCCCATTCGGGCATAACTTGCTCTGCATAGGCTTCTACGGCCTTGATAACCAATCCGGCTGGCCCGCCTTCCAGGAATCGTCTCAACAGCACAAGGTTCGGGCGCTGGTAAGTCATAACCAGGGCCTGAGCAATATTATTCAAAGCCTGCCAGGCAAAGCTCTTGAATGGATCCGCCCCCGCCTCGGAGGGAATGAGTGCTGCCAGACGGCTCGCAATCTCCGTGACACGAGTGAAGTTTCTCAGCGGGTCAATACGGATAGACTCTTCAGGGAACGCCGGGTGGAAAGAGACGAACTTCTCAGGTTCACCCATCGCCTCACACACGCGGCGGGCCTTGTCGCGCATATCCCTATCGCCCTTCGGGTCGATAATGATCACCGCCTCACCGCGCATGATGGCCTGTGAAATCATGATGTCGAACATACGGGTTTTACCGGCACCCGTGGTGCCTACAATCAGCGTATGGCCTTCGGTGTGATCCAAGTCCTGCATCAGTGTCTGTTCTTGAGGCTCCAACCCATGGATCCACGGAGCACCAATCGGTTTCGGCTTCTTCTTTTTGCCTGTTGCCAGGCGCACGACCTTCTCTGTCGTCGTTTCAAAGTTGACGATACTCGACCAGTCCCGTTTGAGAATTTCAAAGGCTCGTTGTGTGTGCCGGTTCTCCCAATCGAAACCTGAGCCAACCCACATTTCAGTTGGATGGCCCTTAATGGTCTTCTGTAGTTCCTTCATGCTGATGAACTCCAGTTCCCTGCCCCGCAGGTGCTTCTGAAGGTTCGCCAGTCGAATGGCTTTGGGTAACTGGGCCATCGCCATTACACCGCAGATACCTGTCATCCAGTAGAAGGGGTCGGATGGCATGGGGCTGTAGTGGTTCACGGCTACCGCTGCCGCACTCGCGGCCAGCCACCCAGCTACAGCCTGTTTCTCGTAGTTAGGCCGCCAGGGCATTTCATATTCAAGAGCGTTATATTTCATGCTTCGTTGTTCTCCTTCAGGACCAAATACAATTTGCCCTGCTTATACATCATGGGCGGATCAGCCTGGCCTCTCTTCAGGTGACCTCGCAGGTTATGTTTACTCAGGTCGGCAAACTCACCGGCAATGATGTCCAGTGACTTTCCGCTAGTAACTAGGAACTCTCCTTCCTTCGTGACAGCGCTGGTTATCCAGCGCCCTTCACGCTTCAGAATCATCTCTTTTAGCTGTGCAATAGCCGCCTCAACGGTCATTGTTTTGGGCTTGATGTCATCAAAATCCGCCGTCATCTGGCCTCGCCCTTTCGGAAGCAGCGTGTTCTCTTCAATCTCTGGGATGTCCACTTCTTTTTTGGCCGGTTTGGGCTCAGGGCGACTGGGAGGAGGCGTTACGGATTTCTCTGGACGGCGAACCGGTGTGCTGTTTTGTTTCGGCTGCACAGATTCCGTCTGAGCTTTTTCCGTGTGTACCTTTTTCTCTGGCTGCTTCGCCGCTGAATTCTGTGCATCATGACCTCCAGATTTCCGGTTGCCCTGCTCGCTCGATGTCGGCTTCTTCTTCCCAGCTTTCGGCGCTTTCTTGTTCTTCCGCCCGCCAGCACCCCCAAGCAGCACATCCTGTATCCCTTCCATGCTTGATTCGGCCTCATTCAGAGCATCGACAACCAGCGATGAGATACCCGGTGCAAGCACCAGCCCTTTCATCCCTTTGAACGTCTGAATCTTCTTGCCTGGCATTACCGGGTCTCCGGCTACTGCGCCAGCATCCCAAAGACTGGAAAGCACTTCAGATGCGCCACCAAGAGCGTCTGCTCCTTCTGGGTAGAGGATGGCCGCCTGTCCTTGGAACATGCAGAGCACGTCGCCCAACAGCTTCTCGCCAGACAGAACGGGAAGAATCGCCTGTTCAAGTATCTTCTGGACGTTAGGGGGCAAGCCATTCAGCGCAGCATCGAGCTTCGCTCTCGCTTGCTTCGTCTCCAGCTTGGATGACGGGGCCTTGTCCCCATCCGCCGCAGGCTGCTCTGCCGCTTTCAGCGGCGCTGCCTTGCCCTTCTCGGCTGGCTTGGGTGAGCCGTTTTTCTTGGCAGCCTTGGCACTATTTCCACCACCCGCCCCTTTAGGGCTCTGACCAGGGAACAGGCTGCTAACGTCCAAAGCGGTCTCATCCGTCGATGCGAACATGTCTGCCATTGCTGGCATTGGCTTGCCGGTAGGAGATGGAGGCTCAGGGGAGCCCATCATGGAGTTGGGGTCCATCGGCGGCGCATCCATGAATGATGGCTCATCCATGAAGGGCGGCTCGGAGTTATCCTCTGGGACACTGCCAGGTATCTCATCCACCAGCGGAGGCATTTCAGCACCTTGGGAAGATGCAGGAGAGCCCTCTTCAGGAGCTGCTGGTGCTGCTGGAGTATCCTGGGCTGGCTGGTCCATTCCAAAGGCATCAAACGGGAAGTCCATCCCGTCAGCTCCCCCCATCAGACCGTCAAGCGGGTTTGCACCGTCAGCACCAATCTCAGGAACGCTTGCAGCCACTTCATACGCATCCTCCAACCCGCTCGGACGCGCCTCTCCTGACTGTACTTCACCACCGGACTCCTCACCGTCGCCATCAGAGTCAGCGCTCTCTGTGGTCGATTGCTGGCCTTCAGTGTCACCGTCGAGGTCTGCAAACTGAATCTCCGGTTCTTCCCTCTCGCCGACGATGACAGCCTTCACTGGTGCCGGAGGCTCTGTTGTAAATACCAGCTCGTGGGACTCAAGCCGCAAACCGAGGAGTTTCACCGACCCGGCAGGACGCCCCTCTTGGAGCACGTCAGGGCATACCTCCCAGTAGCGATAATGCGCTGATTCGCCGTTGCTCCCTGGCACCTTGTTAGGAATGGCAAAGCCACGCTCGATGAGGATGTCCGCCAGCGTGTCAGGGTCGCGGGGGATACCAGGTATCTTGTCCTTGGAGATCAGCTCGTACAGATCACCTAACTGCCGCCAGGTGATGAACACGCCTTGATGCAGGTGCCATACGCGAGCGCCAGCCTCGTTGACCTTCCATTTGCCTGTTTTGACTAGGCGGCGGATAGCATCGAACACGTACCGCTCGACTGGGACTCCATAGGAAAACTCGTCCACATCCAAACGACTTTGCTTGAGGTCGCGGGCAACACTCTCCTGGTCAGCCTTCAACATGAGCTTGGTGACTGGCTGGTTTGTGCTGGTCCCTGCTATTGCCTCCAGCATGGCCTCAAGAATCTCCGGGCCAGCTTCCGATAGGTATTGCAGGACGTTGGGCGGAATGATCCGCTCGATGGTCAGCAGTGAGAACTGCTCATGCCGCTTGTGGCGGTTGTCCCGCCAGCGCAGGAAATACCGGTCGATTTTATTGTGTGCCGCCCAGCCATATAGCGTGTTCGCATACGGATTCCAGGTAACAGAACCATCTTTGTCCGTTACGGACACATCAGACAGGGGCTTGCCTACGTCATGCAGCAGGCCCGAGAAGCAGCTTGCCAAACGCCAACGCGGCTCATTGTTCCGGCGCTCACGCGGAGAGCCTTCCATCGAGAAGATAACGGCCTCGGACGCTTGGGCGGCCCAGAAGGCCACCTCAAGGCCGTGCCGGAACAAACCGCCAGCGCCCCGGTGGTGGTGCGCCTCTGAAGCTGGCAGCAAATGCACAAATTCTGCGTACCGATGAATCACCGGGAGGATCAGCTCCTGGTGCTGCTCCCGATTGAAGCCCAACGCATTACGGATACGCTCCACCAGCTCATCCTGCGTTGCCACCACCTTATCAATGGGGGCGACGGGCAAACCTTTGGCGAACGGCGGGTATCGAGGGATTTCCTCGTCATATTCATCTACTACGGCCAACGCGCCCTTCTTTTGCTCTGTGGGCGCAGTTCGGCCAAATATACCTTTCAGGGTGCTCAACATTCGGACTAGACCAAACCAAGTTATTTTGGGGATGGCTAATCCTCCCAGATTTTGAAATCGACCCTGAACCGCGTTTCTGTCCAAATTGGGTAATTAGAGCTGCCTGTGTTCAGTCCGTGACACCGTAGACTTACGGGGTCTTTTTTTGATTGAACAGGAAATACTCAATGAAGCGGATCCCCCTCCTTTTTATCAGTGTCGCTCTGGTGGCTGGTTGCGCCAGCTCCCCGGAGCCCAAGCAAAAGCCTGAACCCAAAGTCGTCGAAACAAAGCAGGAGCGAGTCACCCGAGACCTGACCCTCTCATGGGACAACATGGGGCGCGGTGGCGCGGTTGTTCGTCAACCGGCTTACATTCACGTTCTGGGCGAAGGCAACCTCTACGATTCCGGCAGCAAGGCGTCTATCCCGAAGACCGATGCAGCTAACCCGTACACCCCCAGCAACATCGCTGAGGCGGTCGATGCGATTGATAGCGCCAAGAAGCAAAAGCCTATCGTCAATGTCACGGTGAAGGACCCTTCAACCAGCGATGACTCCGGCGAGCCCAAGGGTAAAGAAGGTTACTCACTCTACGAACTCTCCCGGTGGGAGCGTTTCTGTGATGGCGGCAAGGGTATGGACGAGGCCGACTGGCGCTTTGTGACTCGCCACGGTGGGGAAGCCAATGTTCCCGACATCCTCCAGGGCTCCTGCGCCGCGCCAGAGCATGACTACAAAGCGTACCTGGCCGCATGGACTGGCTTCTGCACTGGCACTGAGATCAGTTCGTTTCAACGTGACATTGTTCGAGAGAGCGTCCGTCCCAAGTCTCGGGTGAACCCATGCGCAGCGCTCAGCAAGTAGTGCCTCCTAGCAGCGAGGACGCACTGGACCGAAAGGCCGAACTCTACGACGCGCTGCACATAATGTTGGAAGAGGCCGGTTCGCGAGGCACCCCTCGTGACGCTATGTGTGTGATAACCGGTGTTTTACAAAATTTAGCCACTGACTTCGAGGAGATTGAGCCACTTGTACGGCCCTGGCAATCTCTTTTTGAGTCTGAATCTATCCAAACTTAATCATTTATATATCCAGGAGATTTTCTATGAATGCTTCTACTTCTGAAACCATGAAAATGATAGAAGATATGCCTCTATCAAAATCCCTTTTCACATTTCTTGATAGCCACCAGGAACCTTTCTTTGTCGGTTCTTGGCTTCGCACTCTGACCGACAAAACTCTTCTCGATATTTGCTCCATTGATAGAGAGGATCCAACTGCCTTTAATCCTAATAACGCTCAAGACGTTATGCTCACCGCTCTTCACGCTTATAACGAGGAAATCCAGGCCAGTGAAGATGAGTATTTTGACAATGAACTTATTGTTGAACTAACAAAATCTCTCATCTTGGCTGCCACTATTGAGTACCTTATAAGAGAAGGTGTAGTTGCCTCTGATACCAGCATCACAATTAATCCATTCGCAAATGACGAAATTGCATTCATCCAAGATGCTTATATCGAGAAGCGGGCGAGTCTTGCTTCACTTCCCACCTTTAACGCTTGCATAAAACCAGTAATCGAAGCCGATGGCGGGGCGTTTGCGCGAAGCATTCATTAGCACTATTTATAAGGAGCTAATTATGCACCTTTATCTTTGTGAAAAACCATCCCAGGCGAACGACCTGGCAGCGGTGCTGGGAGTGCGCCAGCGGGGCGAAGGTTTCCTGCATGACGGGAATAACCGAACGATCACTTGGGCCTACGGGCATCTGCTCGAAATGTTCATGCCTGATGACTATGACGAACGCTTCAAGTCATGGTCACTCGACACACTTCCGATAGCGCCTGATAGCTGGAAGTCCAAGGTCCGAAAAACAGGCTTCAAGCAGTTCAAAGTCATCGAAGGGTTGCTGAAGAAAGCCTCAACGGTCTACATCGCTACCGACTATGACCGGGAAGGTGAGGCTATTGCTCGGTCACTCATGGACAGAACGCGGTACTCAGGGCCAGTGAAGCGCGTATGCCTAACCGCTCTGGACGAGAGCAGCATCCGTAAGGCCCTGGCAAACATCCGGGACGGGCGCGATACCATGCCGCTCTACTACGCCGCTATGGCCCGCCAGCGAGCGGATTGGTTGATTGGCATGAACGTCAGTCGGCTATACACCGTCCTGACCCGCGATGTGGGTTTCAATCAGACGCTGCATGTAGGCCGGGTCATCACACCCACCGTGGCGCTCGTCTGTCAGCGTGACCGAGAGATCGCCAACTTCAAGCCCTCTCCGTTCTGGACACTAACCGTTGGCGTCTCTGTGCAGAACGGTCAGTTCACTGCCAACTGGGTAGCTCCTGAAGAATGCAGCGATGATCATGGCCGTTGTACCAACAAGACATACGCTGAGCAGGTGGCCGCACAGGTAAAAGGTGCTCAGGCCATTATCAGTAAGGCCGAAACAAAGGCCGGGAAGGAATCTGCCCCCCTGCCCTTCGATCTGACCTCACTCCAGCAGTACGCCAGTAAACGCTGGGGATACACGGCTCAGCAAGTTCTCGATGCTGCTCAAGCTCTGTACGAAACGCACAAAGCTACCACGTACCCGCGTACCGATTGCCGCTACCTGCCTGAATCGCAACGAGAGGACATTCCTGACATCCTTCAGGGGCTGATCCTGTCCGACCAAAGCGTATCCGGCCTCGTGGCTGGTGCTGATCCGAACCGCAAGTCTCGCGCCTTCAATGACAAGAAGATAACCGCGCACCACGCGATTATTCCCACACCGGCACGAACGGACATTACCAAGATGTCCGAGGTTGAGTTCAATCTCTACGACGCCATACGGCGCTTTTACATAGCACAGTTCTACAGCGCCTTTGAATTCAACCGCACCAACATCGAGGTTACCTGCGGCAACCACTTGTTCGCGGCCACAGGTAAAACACCGACCAAGCAAGGCTGGAAGGTGCTGTTCAACTCCGACAGTGAAAGCTCGCCGGAAGATGATTCCGATCAGAACGACAATCCGAAGGAGCAAGAGAAACTGCCTCGGGTCAATCATGGCGAGCCCGCGATGATTCGTGATTCGTTGCTTGAGGACAAAATGACTCGTCCACCGGCACATTTCACTGAGTCGTCACTATTGGCGGCCATGGAGAACATTGCCCGGTTCGTCACTGAGGAGAAGTTCCGCCAGATCCTGAAGGAAACGGCTGGCCTTGGCACTCCAGCGACTCGGGCAGGCATCATCCAGGGGGCCGTGGACAAGGGATACTTCAAGCGCCAGAAGAAGGTGTTGATTGCCACGGACAAGGCTCACGCACTGATCACGGTTCTACCGCCAGCCATCAAGTCACCGGGGATGACAGCGGCCTGGGAACAGGAGCTGGAGAAGATCGCTTCAGGCAACGGCAACATGACCGTTTTCATGAACCAAATCTCCCAGTGGATCTGCAAGCTGGTGGACCAGCTCAAGGCCAACTCGGCGACGCTAACCCAAGATGGCGGGCCTCTTTCCAAGGCATTCGAGGGAGCAAAGCCTCCTACACACGATTGCTTCAACTGCGGCGGTGAGATGAACCGCATTCGGGGCTCGAAAGGATTCTTCTGGGGCTGCCAGAACCCTGCCTGCAAGAAAACCTACAACGACAACCGTGGAAAGCCGGTTGACCCCGCCAAGGCGAACGAGCCGCCGAAGAACGCGCCCAAGTGCCCGGAGTGCGACTCGCCCATGTTACGACGCAAAGGGAAGCCGAAGGACGGAAAGAAAGCCTCTTCGTTTTGGGGCTGCTCGAACTATCCCAACTGCACCGGCATCAAGCCAATCAAGTCCCGGCGCAAAAAAACAGCTTATAACGACTGATTAACTACAAGGAGAACGCCTATGCTCTACCGGAGCAAAGTTAACCGATGCAACAAACCTATAGGTCGGATTTGCGCACTGTCTGCCTTTATCTCCATTGCCCTGACAGGGTGCGGGGGAGCTGGTGAGGATGGTAGCGATACGACAAACGATCAAAGCGCCACCCCCATGGTGTCTGTCGATGGGGCCAGTGTGAACGAGGGTAGCCGGGGGAACACTGAACTGACGCTACCGATTAGCCTTTCGGCGACCCCGAGTGAGGATGTAGAAATAACCTACTCGTTTGAAGACGTGACTGCCGTGAATGGCGAGGACTACGTTGCTTCTGGCGGGAAGCTGACGATTCCTGCTGGTACGCGCCGTGCTGAAATTGTCCTGACGGTGCAAAGTGATGACATCCACGAGCCGGATGAAACCTTCAAGGTACACCTGGAGTCGGCCACGAACGCTGACCTCAGTACCCGAGGGAAAACTGCCACAGTCACTCTGCGCAATGACGACGACGCGCCAGAGATTGCCTTTGACATGGAACAGCAATCCGTATCGGAGACCGTGGGTTCAGTGATCGTTCCGGTGTCCCTGTCAGCTCCCAGCGGTTTTGAGGTCTCTGCCAGCATTTCACTCAGCGGTACAGCGCTCGAAAACGGTGACTACCAGTTGGATGGCGATAAACACCTGACCTTTGCTGTCGGCGAGACCTTCAAAGAGATTGAGCTTGCCATTCTCCCGGACACAATCCCCGAGGGCGGCGAAACGGTCTTTGTTTCGTTGGAACAGCCTGAGAATGCCACGGTGTCCTCAGACGGCAATTCGACGCACACTGTTGTCATTCTGGGTGACACCACGCTCAACGATACCGGCTTGACCAGCTACAGTGACGGTGTAGTCGGCGATCTTGCGTTCGAGCCCTCCAGTCACCCAGGGCAAGATGCGTCCTTTGGTCGGGATGCAGATGGATCCCAATTGTCCACTGACGGACACGCAGGCTTCTCTTACACGAAGCTCGACCTTAACGGTAACCCCCTCCCCTCTTCAGCCAGCTCATGGAGTTGCGTCCGGGATAACGTCACTGGACTGGTCTGGGAAAACAAGCAGGCTGATTTCACCATTGAGTCAACCGATGGCGACGGCGCTACGGTGCTGAACACGCCAACTGGCGAGCAGTGGCGGGCGGGGAACTTTGTCTACGGCTGGCACAATGAAGAGGCTGCGAACAACGGCGGCAACTCAGGCTATCTCAGAACCTCTGATAACAGGCTGGATAAAGACGAGCCCGTGACCGCCGAATATGGGTACTGCGGCTTCCGTTACAGCGGTGGACGCCGGTTCGATCTGCATTGTGACACCGCCGCTTACATCCAGGAGATGAACCTGCAAGGCACTTGCGGCTTCGATGACTGGCGTATGCCTGAAGTCAGCGAACTCCGATCACTTGCCAACTACGACAAGCTGGACGGAACAATGCGTCCCGAAGGCGCATTCTTCTCAAACCTCAAATCTTCAGTGAGTTACCTCAGCGGCACCCCGGCTGCCGACAATGAAGCCTCTGCCTGGTGCTATGACTACCAGGATGGGGAAGTCGAACTTTGTCAGAAAAGCTATTACCAAGGCTTCATGGCCGTAAGGAGTAAGCAATGAGAACCCCTACTCTTATCTTTTGTGCTGTCGTTACAGCGTTTGCCAATACCCATGTTATGGCGCAGGTTTGCAAGGACAGTACAATTAAGCCTCGCATTGACCCGGAGCAATACATCGACCACGGCGATGGAACTATAACCGATGCGAAAACCGGCTTGATGTGGGCAACGTGCAGTATTGGTCAGAACTGGTCTTCAGGTGGTTGCAGCGGTGTCGCGGCAAACTTGGACTGGGATGATGCGCTTACCACTGTTGAGCAGTTCAACTCCAGTGGTGGTCTCGGCGGCCATGCTGATTGGCGGCTGCCGAACATCAAGGAACTGGGGTCTCTGGTGGATCCACAGTGCCACAGCCCAGCAATCAAGTTGGAGTTTTTCCCGGACACGCCTTCGGCCACTTACTGGAGTTCTACAGCGCGAGTTGACGATTCCGGTAATGCTGATGGCGGCTACAGCATAGATTTTGCCACCGGCTCTGACCTAAGCCCAGAAGTTACAGAGTTACGTCACATTCGAGTAGTAAGGAGCAATTGATGCCAGCGATAGAATTCACTGTAGTAGCAGAACACCTGTTTGTGGATGACGAACTATCAATGGAAGGGTTGGAGTTGCTCGCCACGCTTGTTCGCTTGGCCGACAACGGAAGGATGGACCAGAGAGGCGTATCAAAAGCTCGCCAGGAATACTCACATGGGGCTTGTCAGTTCGATGAGCTACTCGATGAGCTGGTAGAGCAGGGTTACATTCGCTACCGCCTGACTACCGAGCGTCGAAGCGAAAAGCGTCAATGGATGGTTCGCCCCATCGACAACGAGCAAGCTGCCTAAGCCCACCATCCTACGTAGCAGAGCCCGTGAGGGCTCTGATTCCCCAGCCCTTCAGGTTTCACTTTCAACCAGCGCCCCCTTCTCCCTTTCAAACCATGCGGCCATCTCTGCCTGGATATGGTCATCTGGCGGATTCAGCGCCCCCGCAGCGAGCTTCATTTCCTTCGCTTTCTGAAGAGAGCGCTTACGGGCAATCTCGGCCCGTTGCTCCGCGAAAACGGCTGACAGGGCCTCTACGGGGATTTCGTAGCCATCATGCTCATCGACGAACACTACCGTTCCTTGCCTCATAGATAGTTCATTGCTGTTGGCTTGATTGAATTCGACATCTGACATGGTTGCACCTCGTTGATGCTCAGTTGGATGGTCTTGGAGTTAAATTCTTGCCCGTTTTGTGTCGATGTTGAGGTCTTCTGGTTCGAGGGTTTGCTCAAGGGCCTCATCGTAATGGTCATGCCCGATTGCTCCGAGGCGGCTGGCTACCTGAACCATTACTGTGTCCCGACCGAACTTTCTTGCTACAGCGGCAGCGCCAGGGCAGTGGCTCACATCAACCGGCTGATAGTTTCCGTCCTCGTCGTGATTGCGGCCATCGCTGCGATAGACGGTTTTGTGGCAGTGGAATGTCGAGTCCTTACCTGACAGGAGATCTTCGATTATTTGCTCGCGTCGCCCCGGTTGGAGGCTGATAGCCTTGTCATCCTTTCTAAACGGGCAGTTCGCACAGGGCTTCCTCACCGCAAATTGGTTCTTCATTTCAGGCTTTGCCCCTTTCCGCTTTCCTGAAAATCCATTCTGCACCGAATACGATACCAGAGGTTCCTACGATGATAGCAACGTCTTCCCACTCAAAGGCCATGCCCAGGATCCAACCTAGTGTTGAGTCTACGGCCACCAGCACTCCAGCCCAAAGTACCCAAGCGGGAATTCCGGCACCAAGGCCGCGAGCTGCATACTTGCTGCCTATCGCGAACGAGAGGATGACTGCCAGGCGCTTCAGCAGCTCCATGAACTCCGGCATATCCTCAAACGAGGCTCCAGTGATAGCTCTGGCAAATGACTCGGTAATGACCATTGCAACCGCGAATAGCAGCATGGCCCCCGAGACAACCCCTATCCCCATACATAGGCTTGTTAGAACCTGTCCAAAGGAGAGCCGTTCGCCGTTTCGTATCAACATGGAAACCACCTCTTAGCTTTCCGATGGTTGAACATAGAGATGCTCAAACCGGTGTTTCAATACACCATACACGACCGGGCACACTATCAGGACGAGGTTCCCCAGCGCGATGCCGACCAGGATCGAAATGCCAATGCTCGCCCACTCGATCAGCGGAGGTGTCCTTCGCGCCACACGCGCTTGCGCCAGCTTGTCGCGTAGTCGTGATGAATTTACGGCGGCCACGGCCAAGGCCGCGTTGAGCAAGGCCATGAAAGACAGATACCCCTCCCCCAGCACTTGCGGCCATCCGCTGGCAGCCACGGCCAGCATGGCGCATACGGGGCCTATACCCCAAAGCGCCCAGAATACGGCTGTTTCTTTGTTCTGTTCGGACATCTCACACCCTTTAGTCATATTCAAAACTGCTCATTCGACTGGATTCTGACTGGATTTGAACCAGCGACCGACCCCATATAGCCTTTATCGCGAAATCATAACTTCGGTGTTTGCAACCACCTCAGTAGCGGCGTAGCGCTCTACCAAACTGAGCTACAGAACCCATGCGAATAAGCAGTGTCATGAGACAGTGAAGCCCCTTACCAATATCTTACAGAATCATATCATGATGCTGTGAAAAAGAAAGCATAAAAAACCCGGCATCGCATACCAGGTCTTTTACGTTGTGGCCCAACAAAGGCTATATGATGTCTCTGGCTGTCTTTAAAGCTCGGTTTAAGTCCAGATAATCCAGCCAGTTCTCTTTGGAGAGTGTTACGTTTTTGGGGATTCGCTTCTCTTCAGCCTTGAGCGCAAACAGACCCTTTCGATTTAATACATTGCTCATCAGGTCCATCTGTTCTTTGTAACGAAGGAACGCGGACACTGCTTGGGTGCTGGCTGAGCCTATAACCATTTCCTTTGGGATCTGAACAAGCGCGGCAAACCCGATGTTTTGCGAGTGGTGGAGTTCCTTGCTATGCCCGCAGGTAGAGATGAGCGGGTTATCAAACACCTTTACCGCTTCAATGGTAAGGTATCTGACTTCAGCATCTTGTACTGTCACCATAGCGAAACCAACCGCTTCCTCAACCTGGCGCACTTTTTCGTTGGTTGGGAAATTAAGATCCGCTTGCGGCATGTAACACCCATAGACAACGGCAAGCCGGTAGTCACCCTCCTCTTCTGAGGGTGCTGTATCAGATAGCTCTGCCGCTCTCTGACGGTCTTCAGCATCCATTATCTGATCTATGTATTTCAGCTCCCTGGCATCCACCAGGAAGTTTCTGTCTTTCGTGAATTGCATATAAGCGTACTGCATGGTCAAAGCCCCTTCTATTTCTGTTCTCTTGGGGTGCGCTGGGAGACCACGCCCTGTTCGTAATGCTTCGACCACATGCGCTGAGGCCACCCACCAAGGAAGTCATCGTGAAAAAATGCTCTGTTCTCACCAACACGATTCTGAACACTGTCGTTGTGTCCTTGCCGTGCAGCTTCAAACTCAATAAAGACTCGGAGGTCTTCAGATATTTCCGGCGTAAATTCAGCTTCAGGCAGACCTGACCAGCTCGGAGTGCCTATGCCCGTCGAGCTGTATTCCGGTGCCTGGGTGCTGGTGCCATAGGTTCTACAGATGCCCATTACACTCACCCTCCCGATACTTGCCGAGCATTCCCAAGGCCATTAGCCAGGAGTTGCTGAGCATCGTTAAACAAAGCTGTGCCTCGCTCAAAAGTGAGTTGTTCTGGGATGTCTTCTCTGGGCCACGTCCCAGCGACTTCAAGAAGCAAGCAAGCGGCCCAATGGAGCTGCTGCTCCTCGCTTTTATCACCCAAGGTGAAAACCACCGGGAAACCGTACTTGCGGCTATAGCGAGACACTTCCTTGAAGGCTTTCAGCTCAGGCTTTTCCAGGTCGCGCTGGTAGGCTTCAGCAATCTTCCAACTGGTTTTTTCTGCCAGCTTGGCGTCGTACTCAGCAATGCGCTCTTTGAGGCGTTGCACAACAGGAGCCAACTCCTCGATCCCTTCCGCCTCTTCAAGCGTGTAGCGTTTGTCTTCCTGGTAGTCCACGATTTGAGGCGGCGTTGGCCGCTTGGGGATAGCTGCAAGTTCGTCCATGCTCATCGAGGTGGGTAACCCGCCCTCAATCTCGCCCTGCTCATTGATTGATTGGCTAACAAGTAGCTGGTTTCCGCCGACTTCGGTGTCATAGCGGTCATCGTACTCCTCACCAATAGCCCAGCCT
>TARA_B110000211_G_scaffold62280_2_pt1 | contig 19831 bp, 27 predicted proteins | sample TARA_B110000211 | Tara Oceans TARA_B110000211 (sample SAMEA4397516) | marine metagenome | biome: Polar Biome; feature: [DCM] deep chlorophyll maximum layer (ENVO:01000326); material: water (ENVO:00002006), including particulate matter (ENVO:01000060) such as... | depth 30 m
ATGGCTTACTTTTAAACCTAAATCTTTTTGAAAAGCAGGCAAATGCTCGTCTACAGTATCACCGAACATAATGTAAGGCTCTCCTGTCTCTACTCTATTTTGAATCAGCTTCACCCACAAGGCTTTAGCTGAGGTAGTCTTTGTTACTTTTCCTGAATGTGGGTCAATCAAGTCCCAGGAATCGTCGAAGCCTTCTATCTTAGTGGCTTGCTCAATTACCTCCATAAAAGCATCACTAATAACAACACCATGATGAACATTAGTAGATTTTCTATTAACGTCCCCACCCGTAGGTTTACGAACATCCATAAATTCTTCGATTTCTGGGTGAGATATTTCCAAGTATGCAGCATAGCTACCTCTCCTTGTTACGCCTTGAGAAAACGCCAGCATTTCAGCGTCCACGACTTTAATAAACGGGATAACGCCCGTAGACTCGCTACCGTTAGAGGTCTTAGACCCAACGGAACGGATATCACTCCAACTTCCTCCAACTCCCCCACCAACACTTGACAGGAAAGCATTCTCTGTGTAATGGTCTGTTAAACCTTCTCTGCTATCCTCTACATAATTCAAAAAACAACTAATAGGAAGACCTCGTGCAGTTCCTCCGTTGCTTAAAATAGGTGTAGAAAACATAAACCACAGCTTTGATGCATAGTCATACAACCTTTGTGCGTGCGCATCGTCGTCTGCAAAAGCTTTCGCGGCCCTTGCAAACGCATCTTGTGGAGACTTTTCTCCCTCTATCAAGTATCTGTCCTGTAGGGTTATGTGTCCGAATTCCGACAGGTAGTTGTCTCTCTCATAGTTAATCTTCATATAAAATTGTCCTTAATCTCGGCGATATTTTGCTCGCCAATAGCATCATCACAATATGTCACTAAGTCCATTAGCTCATAGTTTTGTAATATCTGCTCGTAATTCTCGTTTAGAGACTCAATGTATTTGTACTTACCAGGAATAGGGGCCGCATCATAAATACTAAATGCATCTCCATACTCCCGTATCAGGGTTAAAGCCCTCTTTGGCCCAATGCCAGGAATGCCAGGAACGTTATCACCCTTGTCACCTGTAAGACATTTTAGGGATATGAACTCTTCACGAGTTACATCATAATGCTCGTTCCAATTATCTACAGTTACTTCCTTGCGGGTAACATAAGAAAATCTACTGACTCCTTCTTTAATAAGCAAGTCCCAGTCTCTATCACTAGAAACTAGCCACATATTAGCGAACCCGTAAGCACGTTTGTTCTTTACTAGGTGTGCTGCTATGTCGTCTGCTTCTACGCCATCAAAGTGTAATACAGGCCACTCTATAGTATCAAGAGTGGCGTGATACTCTTCAAAAAACTCTTCAAATGCAATTTTCTCTTCTTGCGTTTGATCCTTGTACTTGTCTTTTCTATTCTGTTTGTAGTCAGGTCGGATACCCCGCCTATAGCTGGAGGCTCCTTTGTCTGACGCAATTAGTATTTGACTACACTTGTATGAGTCTGCTAGAGACTGTACAGTTTTAATATATTCGTATCTAAAATCTGACCTGCCTTGGTGCTTCCATCGAAAGGCTAAGTTAAGCCCGTCAATTACAAGTGTGCCTGTTTTCTTCTGATCGTTAAAGCTAAGCGCCATTTATAAATTCTACCTCTTCTTCTTTTAACCACTCTTCTGCAAGAGCGACATAACAGTTCAAGTCGCTGATATAAATGTAATCTATGTGGAGTGGAACCACTTCTGTAACTACATATATCTTTGACCTATTATATTTGAAAAACAATAAAGGCTTCTGGTTTCCTCCTTTTGCTTGTATCAATAACTTTTTCCACCACTTAATTAAGTGATTAGTTTTCTTCTGTGTCAGTATCTTGTCCGTGAGGGGCGACTCCGCATAATTCTTTACCTCAATACAAAAAAAGTTTCTCTCATTAGGAACATACAAATCTCCCTTTAAGTACTCAAGAGCGCCAGATAACGGCACTCTTTCAAACTGAAGGTTTGTATAATCACGTAATAAGTCCCTTACTAGGTATTCTCCTCTTGCTCCTTTTGCTCTACTGTCTACCATTTATTCTAGCCTACTTATATTTTCTTTCTTTACTACTTCGATTTTTTCGAGAAGTGGGTGTGTCCATTCATGAGAAACTATATAAGTGTTCAAATCTTCACTAATAAGAACTTCTATTAATTTCTCCCGTCCAACATCGTCTAATACTGCAATGACTTCGTCTAGAAAAAGAATATTGAGTTTAGACTTAGATATACTACTCATTAGCTTTCTTATAGCTATGAGCGTAGCAGTGTTTACTCTAGCTAACTCTCCAGAAGAAAGAGCTAGAATATCTACTATTTTACCGTCATCAGTAACCTGTACATTCAACTTATCATTAGAAACTATAAACTCTAGCGTGAACCTGCCGTCCGACAACTCCGCAAGGTAAGTATTTGCTAGTTCTTCTAGCTCCTTTACAAGATTCTCAATCTTATACGCTAATAAACCATTAGTGCTAAAGGCTTTCTTTAATATCTCCAAATTGGAAATAAGAGCCTCTTGCTCATATAGTACGCTTTGAATCTCGTCAAGCTGTTTGAGAAATGATTCTTCTTGTTCTTGTATTACTTGGATTCGGGTGTTATGCTTCGTCCTTTTTTGATTTTCCGTTGCTGTGCTCTCCAAGTGCTCCTTTCGTTGAAGTAAGTCAGCTCGTACGCTCGCCAGCCTGCGTTCAAGCTCCGCTTTGTCCAAGAGATTCTTAGGGAGACTTGAGTCAATACTTCGATAAATTTCTTTCCAATCAGTCTCAAGATTCTGAATACGAGTGAATTCGTTATTATCTCTTTTAATTTTTTTGATGTCTGATTCAATTTGCGCAATTTTACTCTCCGATTTTAATACTTTTTCAGTCTCTACGCTTGTTAAGGCTTGTAGAATGTCAGGATTTACGTCTTGCTCACAAGTAGGGCAAACATCTCCAAGTGTGCTCAACTTATTTAAAAGTCTCTTAGACCCCGCCGCTATTTGCATATGATTACCCATATCCGCTTGCAGCGTATCATAAGACTTTCGTTCTGTTACTAAGCAATCTTGTACTTCTTGCAAATTAACCTGATTCAATAGCTCAAGTAATTGGTTATTATTTGAGATTTTTTTATTTTTCTCTGAAATATTTTCAATTTCTTTAGTTAAATAACGGAACTCTTTCTCTTCTTCTTCTGTATTTATTTCTAAATCCAACATAGGAAGTATGATAGTATCACTCAATTTATTATCTAAGAGCCATTTCTCTATGGTATCAACAGTTGCTTGTATTCCGTTAATTTCCGCAGAGATTTTCTTAGCGTGGTCTTTAAATACATCGAATAGCTCTACATAGCCCTCAAGATGCAACAAATCAATTAAAAACTTTTTACGGTTTGTATCTGTTGCTGTTAAAAACTGTAAGCTAGTATTTGTACTTTGGTAGACTAACTGAGAGAAAGTTTTAAAATCTACTCCAATAATTTCCTGTATAGTCTTATAGGTATTAGTTGCAGTATGGCTGGAGATATCCTCACCATTCTTTTCTAATTTAACCTTTACGGTGTTTTTCCTGTCTATACTCACGCAATAGGTGTCAGTATCCTTAGTAAAGGTCAGTTCTATACTATAACCGTTACCTATGTACCTATTGGGTATGTCTGCTTTTTTGATTCCTTTAGAATTTTTGTTATATAGAGCTTCTTCAATAATTAAAGGTATAGAGGACTTCCCCGTACCGTTTGTTCCTATAATCTGTGTTACAGCATTATCATCCAGAACTAGCGTATTATTAGAGCCATAGCTAAAACAATTATTCCATTGTAGCTGTTTGAGAGTAATCATTGTAAGTCCCTATAATGTTTGATATTTTTTCTGTAGGAAGTTCTAGTATATAAGTAAGGTATTCAACTAACTCATCTTCTATACTCATTTCTTTGTTCAAAAGCAGCGTAGCTTCTGTACTTCGTTTGACTATCTTTTTATCTAACAGCTCTGAGTTTTTAACCTTAGATAAGTCTTGTATGTCTCCCTCTAGTTCATAAATTGTGTGATTATACGTAGTAGGTATCATTTCTTTCGGGTCTTGTACTGTTTTTCTAATCAATTGAGGAAGACTAAACCTCTCCCACATCCATGACCAATCTTTGTCATTTATTAGCAAATACCCTGTCTCCACGATATTTCTGTGGAAGGAAGTTGTCATAGGGCTTCCGGGGTACACAATATTTCTTTGTGTGTTACTATGTGCGTGCAAGTCTCCTGCAAAAACTACAGGGAAATCCTCGAACCTGTCTAAGTCTACTTCGGGTTTTACGTGGGGAGGAATTTCCCCACGTACATGAGTAAATATAGGCAGTCTAGTATCAAAAGCCTCTATACTATCTTTTCTATGTAAGTCTGCATAAGGAAGCACGTTAAAGCCTCTGTCCTTGTCTACATAGGAAAAGTCAGTTATATGAATAAAAGGGTTAATATCCCTACTAACTTGTTTAAGCTGACTAAAGAAAGTCTTGTTCTTTTTAGTAGCTTCGTGATTGCCGTCATAAATCAGCGTGGGAATGCTTACTCTTCTTATAAAGGAAAAGTACAATTCTAGTTCTTCCATAGTTGGAAGACGATCAAAAAGATCGCCCCCAATTATGTGCATACTACACTCCTGTTCTATTTCGTTAATCTGAGTAAAGAAGGATTCATATCTTTTCTTTGCCCAGTCAACTGGGACATTCTTCTGTCCCAGTTTTAAGTGCCAGTCTGCGGTAAATAGAATCATCCTACTTTGAATTCGTCTTCGAGAGTATCATCTACTTCTGAAGTGGTTGCCTGTCGTATGCGGTCTAACAGCTCCTTCTGAGCGTCAGCAGTCGGACGTGGCATAACATCATCCATAGACTTGATACCTTGAAACAGCTCTAACTCGCTGTCTGTCAAAGCGCGGGTCTTACACTTGAGTGCTTGCAACTGGTACTCTACATTATAGGGCAGAGGGCCGGTTTTAACACGCTTAAAGATAATATCCCAGCCACTATGGCAGTCAGTAGGGTCGCCCAAGTCTTCCGCAGCGGTGATGATTTGCTCCCACAGCTTCTTCTTCAGGTTAACAACTTTCACTTCACCGTTGTCAATACACTGGGTAGCATAGCTCCAGCCACACTTAAGGTCGGGATAGTACTCACGTACCCAGTCCTTTTCCTTGTTATTAAAACGCTCTTCATCACGAGCAAAGGACAGGCACTCCAAAGGAATGTTCTTGTCGTTCTCACCTTTGATCCAGTATACGTAGCGTGCTAGAATGTCACCACAGATGCGCATTTTGTTGTCACCGTCGGTATACTGATAAGTGCTGATAGAAGACTTTTGAGCAGAACCTTTCTGCTGATTAAAGGATATAGCCATGTTATTTATTCTCCGTTGTGACTTCTTCATATAGAAAGTGGATATCACTTCCTGATTTATAAAGTAGTCTAGTATTGTTTAAATATTTGAATGGATCAAACGTCAAATGAAGTTCGTCCAGTGTTGTTTTTCCCGAGGCTTTGTACTGCCCGTAAGACCTCAAAGAGGCCACTGACAGATATATACATATGTCTCGGTACGAGTATTTATATGAATTGTCTAAAAGAATGTCAGGGTGTGCTAAAAACGAGCCGCCACTAAAGTCAATAGCTGAATATCTATGCAGCTTATCAAATCTATTAACGGGTATTTCTTTGTACACTAACATCTTAATTACTCGAACGATCTCCGTAGGGCGGGCGTTGCAAGTATTAAAGATTCTTTTCCAATTATATAAGAGCATATTATACCTTAAAACGAGCTCGATGTCAAGAAGTATTTTTTTATAGTTGCTGTATCTTATAACCCTCTTTGATATAGTAGCCCATCCTATTGGAAGCTTGCCGACGTGCGGTATTCCCCTTTAGGTGTATGTCCACTACTACAGGAGGTACTTTACCTTCTTGCAGGCGTATGATACGCCCGATTAGCTGAGTGAGCAAAGGCTCATTATTCACAGGAGTTGCTAAAATTAAACAACTTAAATTATCTACAGAGATACCTTCCGAGAATATGGCTTGTGTGCCATATAGAACGTCTTTCCTTCCGGCACGAAGCTCATTCAGCAGTGTTTCTCTATCTTCATGCGCTACCTCACCCGTAACACAAATAGCGCGGTCACCTGTTAGTTCGGCGCAGGCTTTTAAAAAATGAACCCGATCGCTTACTACCAGGACTTTGTGCCCTTTCGCTGCGTACCCTGCTGCTATCATAGAAATAGTGTGTCTATATTCTTCTTGGTTGGACAAGTGTGTGACTTTATTAGCCCAAGGAGTTTTAACCCCGTCCATAAACCTTATATCAGAATTATAAATCGTTATAGACGGAACCATGTAGTTCTCTTTCGGGGGTTTAAACACTTTACTACCAAAGTAGTCCCTGAATACTACATGCTTACCGTCCTTTCTTTCTATAGTACCAGACAGACCTATCTTGTACCTAGCGTAGTTTGTATCTATGACTTTAGAGAAAGTAGGGGACGAGACATGGTGCATCTCGTCCAGTATAATAGTCCCGAACATCTTCCGTATCTTAGGGATATTTCTATACAAGCTCTGGGTGTTCCCTATTACTATAGGAGGGTCAACTTCAAATTTCCCGCTGCCTATAGTACCAGGAGTAAACCCATATACTTTTTGTACTTCTTTTGCCCACTGGTTTCGTAGAGGTACAGTATGGACAATAACAAGAGTCTTTTGCCCTAACTTACCTGCAATAGCTAAACCTGTGAAAGTCTTGCCCCAGCTAACCCACGCATTTATAATAGAATTGTCTTCTATCTCGTCGTAGACCTTTTGCTGGCTTTCTCTTAGCTCAAATTTGAACTCAGGAAAGTCTATTGGTAGTGTAATGCGTCTATCAACTACTTTGTAGTCCGAGGGTATCAGATCAGTTCTCCCAATAGGGATACTAACCAGACCATCCTTTACCCGCGCCATGTTTTTAATAACAAACGGTGGGTCATTAGGATTAAACGAAGGAATAGTATAAGTTAGCTCCTTACTAAGAAACTCTTTGTATTCCGGCGTTACCTCAAGATAAATGCGATTACTTATTAGAGCTTTGATACCCTTCTACCTCTTTTTTAGCTGTTAAATATTCTTTGACGAACCCGCTTCTAACTATGTCACATATTTCGAAGTTAATCATATCAAATGAACCCATTTTTTCTAAAATAGCTAAAAATTCTTTTAGCCCGTTCTGTTTTAGGTCAGATTGCTCAAAATCCCCACAAAAGATTACTTTACAGTACTTTCCTACTCTAGTGGTGATAGAGTCTAGCTCGTGAAACGTCATGTTCTGACATTCGTCTATTAGTATAACTGAGTTTTTCAAAGTTATACCTCTAATGTAAGAAGTTGTCATAAAGTGCACTAAGCCCTTTGTTTTGAGTATCTGGTAGGCGTCTCCGCGATTAAATAGCTCATTTGCAACTTCTTTGTATGGTTCTTCATAAACTGAAGCCTTATCTTTCTCATTTCCTGGCAAAAAACCAATATCCCTAGTAGGTACAGCACTACGAATCAACACTAAATTGTCATATAACCCTTTAGCCATGTCATCGAAGGCTAAGTAGCATGAAATGAAGGTTTTACCTGTACCTGCTACTCCGTGCAACACGAGATTCTTTTCTGATTCAAATGCTCTTAACTGGTTCTTTGTTAGTGGCTCTATTTCTTCTAGTTGAAGGCCGGAGCCACTCAAAGTTTTACGCTTATTTCCCATATAGTTCCTATATTTTCCTTCGAGTGTCCTTTAGCTTTACTTCGGAGTACTCGTACAACAAGTAAGGAGCATCACCTAAATGTAATACTCCGGCCCAGAACCTACCATCTTCTGGGGGTCTTATTATGGTAAACGGAGCTTTCACTCCGTGTAGCCATAGTACTGAGGCAACCCCTTTTCTATCAACCTTACGTATCTTATAATATTTAAGTTTAGAGAAAAAGGTTTTTTGATATATAAAGGGGTCGCCTCTTGAATCAATAAAGTTTTTGTTCTTTTGTTTTAGCATACCTACATGAGTTAACAATGACCTAGGTAAGGGCATAAGGTCTCTGAACGGGGTTTGTATTCTTCGTACGCCCAAAGACTCTCCGGGCATATTAGTGTCGTCTACTAACATATCGTCTATAAAAAGCAGTCCGTCAGAAAAGGTCCAGTTGTCTGAAGGTATCTGGTACACTGGGAACGTCACGTGTTGAACGTCCCTGTATGTAATGATCAAATAATGCCCCCTCTTTATATATGGTTATGTTTTCTACTCCACTGTCTTCTAGTTCCTTGCACCAAGAGTATACCGCATCTTCCACGCTGGTGTCAATTTCTGTACTGTGCTTTTCTTTTTTCCAAATCCACGTAATACCGTACCGCATATTCAAATTCCTTTAGAGGTGCTTCTCTCTGTAGTCATGTATAGCCGCTTTGATTGCGTCCTCTGCAAGAACACTACAATGTATCTTCACAGGGGGAAGGGCCAGCTCTTCTGCTATATCTGTATTTCTAATAGTATTAGCAGAGTCTAGAGTCCGGCCCTTCACCCACTCAGTCAGAAGAGACGAAGACGCTATAGCACTACCACAGCCGTAGGTCTTGAACTTAGCATCTTGTATAATGCCGTTCTCCACTCTGATCTGCAGCCTCATAACATCACCACAAGCAGGTGCTCCTACCATACCTGTGCCCACATCTTCGGTCTCTTCCATTTTACCTACATTACGAGGATTTTGATAATGGTCTAGTACTTCTTTAGAGTATGCCATATTGTTTCTCGTATTTGCCCATAGAGTAGTCGTCTCCAACCTCGAAGTCACAACCTACAGGTGCTCCAGGAATTGATATTCCTCTATCCATTTGAACATAGTGCTGTAGCTGATCACAGTACGTATCCACCTCATTGTAAGGTACTTCTGCAAGTATCGAGTCATGTACAAGAGCAAAGATTCGTGCTTTCGACTTACTCGCCTTTAAGTAAGAGTGCATATCTATAGCTCCAAGAAGGTTAATATCGCTAGCAGCAGACTGCACCAGAAAATTAAGACCAGAGCGAATGCTATGGCTCTTGACACCCGCGTCCGATGATTTAACATTTGGTAATCTCCTTTTCCTTCCAAAGCAGCTATAGATGAAGCCGTTTTGTACTATGAAATCTTGCTGTAGTTGTAGCCATTTTTTTAATTGATGGAAAGACTGAAAGTAGTCGTCAATAACTTCTTTCGCCTCATACTGGCTAAAATACGTGCCAGAATCCTTAGTTACCTGCTCACTAATCTTCTTTGGGCCTGCTCCATACATAATTCCAAAAGTAACTGCTTTAGCAGCCTGTCTTTGCGTAGGAAACAAACTTGCAACATCTTCTACTTCACATGCTAGTTTAAATACTGTCTTTGCAATCGTACTATGAAAGTTCCCGCCAGAGCGAAATACATCCATAAGAGCTTTATCCTGTGCCAGAATAGCAGCTACATACACTTCCGCAGTAGTTAAATCCATTGCTACTATCTTATAGCCCTCGTTAGCTTTTATACATCCTTTTACTATAGGGTTATCCCTAGGAAGCTGCTGCATATTAAGCTTACCGCTAGAAGTAAGGCGGCCGCTAGTAGTAAAAGAAAGGTGAAATCCCGTACGCAGACGGCTATCTCTATCCAGTTGCGGTATGATCTTGTCCAAGTAAGTATTCTTAATTTTGGATCGTTGACGTATGTTAAGGATAAGTCCAGGAACTTCTGACTGAGCTGCAAGTTCTCCGAGTACTTCTGCATCCGTTGAGTTTGCACCTTTGATTGTTTTCTTGCCAGTAGGGCTGAGGCCAAGATAGTCAAAAAGTAGACTACGTAGCTGAACAGTACTGTTAGGATTAAAATCTTTTCCATTTAGTTTCTCAAATTTGCTTATCTGGGGGTTCTGATAAAGTGTCTTAATAGACTCATCAATCTGAACCTGCATAAGTTCCTGAGACTGCGTTAGTCGAGAGCGGTCAAAAGGCACGCCATTATCCTGCATATCTGTAAGGAAGCGAGTTCCTGGGATAAGAAGGTTATCGTAAACTAGTTTTAGCTTAGCATTCTGCTTAATTTTTACAAATTTCTCGAAAAGAATAAAAGTGCATAAAGCATCCATAGCTGCATACGTTTTCATAACATCAAAGGGAATACAAGCCCATTGAAAATCAGCCTTAAGTATTCCATTCTCTTTCCTGTAGGTATCCATCCACTCGTACATAGGCTTTTCATAGTCACCGTAAGGTGTGTACTTAATAGACAGCGGCTTTAGACCATGACCTCCGGGATTCTCGTCTATGAGATAGTGGAGCAACATTGTGTCCTCAAAGCTAGGAAACTTAAAGTTAAAATGATACTCAAAGAATGCCATGTCAAATTTAGCATTATGAAATATTACTGTCTTTTTAGTGAACAGCTCCTGCAAGAGAGACTCAGTAACCGCGTCAAAACACTCTGTATTGATGTAAGCCGCTTTGACCCCGTCATAGCATAAAGAGATACCAAGTATATAGCCGTCCCTAGGATACAGCCCAGTGGTCTCTGAGTCGAGTGCAATGTAAGTACCTTCGTGATCAATAGCTGCCTGAATAAAAGCATTACACACTTCTGTATCTTCAACACCGAAAGCTATACTCTCATCAATGATAACATCTTCAACCAACCCTTTGATATGATTAATGATGCTCTCTTTGGAAGTTTCCCAAGTCTTTCTAGCTTCAGGTTTAAATGTTAGCATTGCAGGATTAATTACAGGAAGAAATTTCTCATCTACCTTTTTACCTGAGTACTCTGTTACTGAATTAATTTTTGTAAAGTACTTGAGCGCGTCACTACCTACTAGAATAATCCAGTCGTAGTTGTCTATGTTTATTTCAATGTCACAGTCTCGTTTCAATACTTTTTTAATAGTTGGATCTGAGCATAACTGATATTGGTCAAAATCAAATTCACCATCAAACTCTCGCCTGAAATCAGTCCTACCCTTTTTAGTTTCTACTAAGGCAACTCTAGCCATATAACTTCTTCCTTAATTTGTCTACTGAAGTTTGATTGAGCGCACCAGGATCTGTATCCTTTAAATGGATGTTCCTAGCTACGAGACCAGCTTTCTCACACTCAATCTTTAATTTCTCTGCTGCGGTTTGTCCCGCATCATCACCATCGAAAAAGATGTCTATATACTCTGCTCCTTGTACTCGAAGCATTGATAGTTTAGTCTCATTATAGTTGTTAGTTCCAAAACAACATACAGCATTCGTTAAACCTTTATCATGCAAGTTTATCATGTCGTATATACCTTCTACTAATATAACAGAGTTCTGTATAAACTCTACTACAGGAAAGAAGGGTAACTTAGCCCCTGGAGGGCTAAACTTGTACTTAGGTGTTCCGCCTGTCGTGTGTCTACCTTGAAAGGCAACTATATTACCTGATATGTTACGAATTGGAAATACTATTCGGCCCACATAATCACTGTCTGAGTGATGGAATGCTTCAAACCTTTTATAGGTTTCAGGTCGAATATCCCTCCAATTGCCAACATAAGGCAATCTATTCTGGGGAAAGGACAAACCAACACTATCGGAGCGCTTTTGTATAAGTTTCTTTTTAAAAAGGTCTCTCTGTTGCTGTAATTGATTTGCCCTTTCCCCAAAATGATTGAAAAGGTTTCCTTTGTAACTACAAGAGAAGCACTGAAAGATACCAGTAATCTGGTCTATTCGCATACTAGGGTTTCTATCTGCGTGCTCAGGGTTTAGACAACTTACTAGAAAGTCTGCACCCTTTTGCATGAAGTATATGTCATTGTCACGTAATATTCTTTCTACTTCCATTCACTTGCTTCTCTTATAGGATTTATAATCTGAACTTGGTAGTTTATCTACCTATATCTTTTACGTCTTTATCTAGTATGACTTGGTATGCTCCCTTGTTATATGCGGGTGCTATAGTATAGTTTGCAGATACGTCACGTTTGTACTGCTCATCTTTAGCAGGAGTGTAGGGTGTCATCGGGGCGGAGGGGTAATACTTTGTCTCCCGTCTGATAGGCTCGTCCCTATCTAACTGAAAAAACTGTACTTTTTCTTTTCTACTGCGGGAAATTACTCTTTTTCTTCGTCGTCCGTTGCTAGTATATGCCATGCTGCCTCGTATTACAGTCATTTAGACTCCTGTTAAATTTGAAAGTATATTATACTAAATTTTAACGTAACTGTCAAGAACTATTTTTATATGTCGTCTATGTCTTCGCCAGTCTTTTGGTCGTTAGCCTCTTTCTCTGTAGGAGTCAGGGCGGACTCAGGGCCAATCTTTAATGTTTCCCAGTTCATTGTAGAAGTAAAAGAACGCATAGCGGCTGCTCTCATTTTAACACAGGTAAAGGTTATAACACCGTCCTCTTGACTATGTGGTTCCATAGAATAAGCTGCATCAGCAGCATCAAGAATACCTTTGGCAAAACGAGCCTCCCCGCTAGCGTCTGTCTGGTACGGCGAGAATATGGGGGTCTCATACTCCTGCGCCATGCTCTTCAGTGCTTTACTAACTTCTATTTGTTCTGTCCAATCGTACTGCCCTCCACGAGAAGGCATACTAGACCGCTTCACTTGATTGATATAGTCAACGATAACTACGCCAACATCCATTTTACTCTTTATTTTTTTATCAAGCTCAGATCGTATCTTTGAGATAGTAAGAGAGGGGTCATAAACTATATCTAACTGCTGAGCAGGGAGAAGCTCACAGCCAGACTTAAGTTTATCGTGGAACTTTTCAAAGTCACGATGTTCTCGGTACTCTTCAAGTCGCTCTTGGCTATCCTGGTATCGGCCAGCCCACCAACTAGCTACTCTTTCCCACTCCGTTACGTTAAGATTCTTAGCGCGCAGACGTGAAAAAGGTATCTCAGTTGCAATCGAACAACACCGTTGTAGTATCGCTCGACTATCCATCTCAATAGTGAAATAGATTGCAGACTTTCCAGACTCATAGACATTATTAGCAATGTTAGAACAGGTAATAGATTTCCCTGCCCCTCGGCGACCGCCTACAAGAATTAAGTCTCGGGGGGAGAACGAAATTTCATAGTCATTATCGGTATTTAGTCCGAGAGGCAGGTACTTTCCTAGCTCCTCATCAGGTTCAAACAAGGGAATACGTTGCATACTCTCTTGAGGTTCTTGAAGCTCTACTTTTTCTTCGATATCAAGAACTATCTGATGTAGGTGTCCTACGGATTCCTCTGCATCCTCAAAGGATATAGAGTTGTCAACGTAGTCCTCAAGTGACGTTAGTATCTCTTTCTGAGTGTACTCATTCTTGAGATACTGAAGAAGCATATACGCGTCTGCGTCCACTTCTACTGCGTCTATAGCATAGATGAGCTCTTTAGTAGCGCCATCTCGTACTTCGAACTTGAGGTCTTCAAACGATGGGAGTCTATGAAAATTTTCACAGTGCTTATCTATCGCAGAAAATAATCTGTGATATGCTGTTGGCAAATAATGCTTACGCACAGACGACCAAGACTCAAAGTCTTGCACGTCTAAAACTTGCTTAATAAAAGCACTTGCTATATTCAATGATTCCCCCGAATGAAAAATATATAGCCAAGGCGACCCCTCGCCTCAGCTACATGTAGTTAACTACTTACTAGGAAGCAGCTTTTGCTTTAGCGCCCCCATCGTAGTCTGACGCTGCCAGACCTCGACGAGTTAGCATAGTCTTAACGCCCCGTGCAGTTTTACCGATTTGCTCAGCAATAGCTTCCACGGTCATGCCAGATACGTCACCCAACTGAACCAAAGGATCTTCTTTGTTAGAGCCTTTTGTATGCTCCTGAACAGGAATGGATGCAATATCTTCAGATCGAAGAAGGCTAAGAGCCTTACCACGGATGCTGCTAGATGTACGGTCTAGGGCTTCTGCAATTGCTTCTACAAAAGCGCCTTCGTTAACCATACGAATGAAGACTACTTCTTCCTCAGGGGAATAAGTCCTTACATTTGCTACTTTAGGGGCAGCTTTGACATGGTCAGTGAGTTCCATAGAGAGAATCTTACCTTGAATAGACTTAGGACTAAACGCCCCGTTTTCAAAGTGAGCAGAAACCTCTGCGTATGTATACTCGCCGCTATTGTCTGTGACAAAGGTGGCTAGAGTAGCTTCCTGCGACTCACTGAAAGCTCGAACGCTTTTAGCGGAAGCAAGTTCTACGTCAAAACCCATCTTGCGCAGCTTACTAGAAACTGACCGTGTAGTAGTCTCAAGTTGCTCTGCAGCTTCTGCTACAGTTTCTTGAGATACGGGTACTTCATTACCGACGAAATTAGTGAGCTCGTCAGTGCGCTCATCAGTCCACTTAGGCAGTGTTGCCATAGTTTTATTCTCCTATAAAATCTAATAGATTGGTTACTATTGTTACGCCAGATTCTCTGGCCTTTTTTGTTTTTGCACTCTCTATCCCGCTTTCATTCACGAGAATAGTCACATCTTTAGTAATTGTACTTTTAACTGTATACCCCATCTGTGTGAGAAGCCCTGTAGCGTCTGCCTTAGTAGGGAAGCTCTTAAGTTTCCCACTGATACATATTACTCCAAGCTCGCCATAGTGCCCACTAAACTCTAGGGTATCAAACTCGAATGAGAAGGGCATAAACTCTAATGCCCCACACCATTCGTTATTAAACCAGTTCATCAAGCTCTCAGAAGTCTTTTCTCCAAGACCTGCGTCACGACACTTGTCCAGTGTTATCTCATTAAGATTATTTATTTTTGTGGACAGTTTATCTGTAGCAGTCTTGCCTACCAAAGGTATGCTGAAAGCAGGAAGTACTTGATTTAAAGTAGCTTTCTTACTTTGTTCAATTTCCACGAAGAGCTTATCTGCAAGCCTTTTTGAAGAGAGGGCAATCGCTGTAAAGTCATAGTCAAGACAGTAGATATCCTGTAAAAAGGATAGAGCTAACTTCTCTATGGTCTTTGGGCCGAGTCCCTTGATTTTAAGGGTCTTAGCAAAGTGTTCTATTTTCTTTGCCGTTTGCGCTGGGCAACTCTCGAACTCGCAGAACAGCAAGTCGTTTCTCCACGATAGATTAGAACCGCATGAACCACAAGTAGTGGGGGTTATAATCGCTTGCATTTGTATTCCTCTGAAATTGAAAGTATATTATACTTAGTTTTAAGTTTATTGTCAAGATTTATTTTTAGTTAACCCGTCGGACAATACGGGGTATAATTTCACCGCTACGGATGACTTCGACCTCGCAGCCAATTTCTAACCCTAACTCCTTAATGTATTCCACATTATGGAGAGTAGCTCTAGAAACTTGGGCTTCCCCTATCATTACTGGCTTTAGTTCAGCTACGGGTGTTACCACTCCGGATTTACCAGTCTGCCAAACTACATTCAGTAGTTCAGTTACTACCCCCTTCTTTTGTACTTTGTAAGCTATGGAGCCTCTTGGGTGATGTGCAGTAAACCCTGCCTCTTCCCAGACTTGTAGATTATTAACTCTGTGGACTATGCCATCAGTAGGAAAGTCTTCTGAGTTAAAGCTTACGTTTGTGTGAAAGCCAAGAACTTCACAGAATTCTAGTTTTTCAGTCCAGTACTTAAAGTTATTATTTGGTCGCATATCATGCACTACAAAGAATAAATTAGGTACTCTCTGTTTGAACTCTTCTACACTTTTGAGGTTTAACGAACCTGCTGCAAAGTTTCTTGCATTAGGAATAACACTAGGCGCTACAACTTCTCCATCTATCTGACATAGAGGTTTGTGGTCGATTTGGGTAGGCACTAGGTGGCGTACATTAGCTGTAATGTCTACACCCACCTGGCCGTTACCACGACTTGTAGCACGCACTAGCTTTCCGTGCTCATAAACAAGAGATATAGCTGCGCCATCTAGCTTATCTGTACGGATAGTAGGCACCCAGAATTCTGGGCCAAACTTTTCCTTCCAGTCCGAGACTTCTTTCTCAGAAAAACATTTCTGTAATGAACGCAAGGGATAGAGGTGTTTGACCCCGGAGTCAGCTGTATAGCCAACAGTCTGAGTGTCTTTTAACCCGTCCCACTCTTCATCGGAAAGAGGGCTTTCACCGTCTTCATAGTAGAGTTTTGCGATTTTATTGCGGTATGCGAAGTCTATATCTGTCATGTATTTTCTCTCATTTATTAAGATATATTATAATAGAAATCACATAGGAAGTCAAGAAGTATTTGGGCTGTACTCCGGATATAGCTCTCTAATTAAGTCCCCAAAGGTCTCTTCTATGACTTGCCTAGATTCGGCAAGAGATAGAATCTCTGTTAGTGCACGGAAGAGTTCCTTGGAGTTATTAAAGTCGAGCGGAAGCGCTATACCGGTAGGTGTAGGCTTCCAAGATTCATCAAAGTCGAGATAATACTTTCTTATATGCAGGTATTCTATACCCCTGAAAGTATTGACCGTAAGCCTTACTTGCTCGTTTTTAGCTTCATCATAATGAATTACGTGCTCGTAATGGCTATCCGGCTCTGTTATATCTATCATTTATCATTCTTCAGTATAGAGGCTAAAGGCACTATACTCGTTACGTTGAAGGGTTTTAACAAACGATAAGAGTCTGTGTCCCAACAAAATAAGAGTAATGTATCGGTAGTTTCTTTTGCTCTGTTTTTCTTGCTTTGAATGTATGGTGTACTAAAGTCCAACGTGCAAACATTGTACTTTAGTTTTTTTGAGTTCTCACTACGATAGGTAATGATTGCGTCGCCATACTCCGTGACAAGAGCAGTTAGTTCTTGCTTTTTCACCAAGGCTCCTTAAGGTTTAGGTGGGTAAAATCTTTTACCTTCCAATACTCTTAAGCCTTAATACGGTGATTAGCTCATTAAAGCAGTAAAATACTGAGCTGCTTTACCTGTCAGTTTAGAAATGATTTCTTCATCAACTTCTTTACCTGCGTCTTGAATAGCAGCTACGAGAGCTTCCTGAGCGGCTGCTTTTGATACTCTAGTACCTCCGGCTGCAGCTTTAGCAGTGCCACTAGCCTGTTCTTTCTTAATATAGACTCCTGCCTTGCTAAGAATCATGCGAACACCATTAGGTGATTCGTCTACTTCGTCGGCAATATCTTTTACGATTTCCATTGAGGTTTCGGGGGTTGGGTTTTCTGCTTCATACATTTCTACTACTTGTGCTTTTTTGTCGTCATCCCACGCCATTTTGCGGTTCCTTTTAGTTGTTTTTAATCCTGGGCAAGTGCCCGTCTTGTCTATTTGCTGCTGGTAAAATCGGTCGCCCATAGGTTTCCTTACTTTTGAAATGATATTATATCTCGAATTAACGTTTGTGTCAAGAATTATTTTTGCTATAGTAGCCAATTAAACCATCCAGACTGGTGCATATCGAATATAATTTCTATAACATGCAATCCTATCTCTAGGTAAAGCATTAGAATTACTGTCTTTAACATATTGTACTCTTTCATACTCTTGTTAGGTCTACTCCGTACTCCTCCAGATGAGAGAGTCTGCCCAACTCACAGGCTAATTGATATGCGTAAAAGCCTCCGACGGTTTCCTCAGATTTTTCTAGGATATATACTCTATAGCCCTTGCTTTCATACTTGGTTCCTACTTCAGTTTCTGAGTCGATTATTGCAGGAGCGTGGTATGTGGCTGACCATACTTTCTCTCCTTTTACAAAGTCTTCAGATACACAGCTTTCCGGAATAATGCTTGGTACTGTTCTTTCCTCTATATTTGTAGGGCGTTGTGGTACTCCCACTTTATCAAGTATAGAACGTACAAACCCAGAAGACCGATACAACCCCGCAGCTATTTCAGAGACAGATTCTCCCTGCAAGTAGTTTGTTATAGCTTCTTTTATCTCATAGGGAGCGGCTCTTTTGCCTTTGTTTATAGCTTTTCTATCTGCTACATACTGCCGTCTTTCTTGAAACTCTTCAATGATTTTGTTTAATCTAGTAGTGTTATACGAGATACTCAAAATTTCACAGGCTTCTTTTTTCGTTATAGGCTTGTCTTGCTCAAGAAGCTGTATTACCTTTGTTATGTTCTGCGCTGTCAGATTCTCGTAATCTCTTTTCTTCACTCTGGCCAATTAACTTATCCTCCAATTTAAACATTAAACAACAGATAGCGTGTGCTAAGTGTGATACGTCCGTCTCTTTGTCGTTTTCTTCTCCGCCCATATGCGCGAGCATATGACGCATTGCAGCACTTGTATATCTATTCTGCAAATTGTCTAGCTTACGCCAATTATCTGGAGAGTACTTATTTGCTCCATAGGTTAGTATTTTTCCTACTTCGAGCGTGGCTAGTGGAGGTAGTAGATACATCTCAGGTTTTGTGTCATCATACTTTAGTCCCTTAGCGCCATCTACCTTGTGGTAGTTATCCATCCAATTTTGTAATTCTTTATCCATATTTTGTTTACTCTAGGTCATAGTTACAGTACCAAGGCCCGCTATCTGGTGGCTCATACCACCATTCTTCTTCATAAGCATTTACGCAGTGATAGGGAAGTGTGTACCCGTCACCTAGCATATCGTCTCCACATCTAGGGCATTGTTCATTCATTTAGTGCTTATCCTATTGTCATAGTCGGCTTCCGCTTCGTCCCACCAAGGTGGCTTATCCCTGTATTTCCAGGAAGCAAAGGTTGCTTTATCTTTAAGATAGAAACTACGGTAGGCAGCTACTGCGTCGTCTCCTTTGAGGGAGTCAGGCATGGCCTGTGCAAAATCAGATAGTCCACTTCGTGGAAGGCTAACTGGTGATGGTAGCTTAAGTATAACTTCATGCACGGATCTATGGGACTTTCCATATCTGTACCCGTACTCTTCGTTGAGAGCGAGTGCATAGCAGTATAGCCACTCATAATTATCGAGCGAACTCCTAGCCCATATGGTACAAGGGTGATTATACATAGTAGGCAGATAAGGAAAATCTCTAACAGCATTTGTTTTTGCTGCTTTAATGACTGCCCATTCTTCTTTCGTAAGTTTTCTAGGTATGTACCCAAGGTATTTCTCTATCCAATGATTTGTGCAAAGCATCTGTGCAGCTTCTAGCGGCATTTTTACAATGTGCTTATCTACATGATATTCTGCACATCTATCTAAATTTTTGTCAAGTATAAAAATATTCATGAGCGTATTATACTTCTTTTAAGGGTTTGTGTCAAGGTATTATTACAGATAAACGTGTTACTAATTTAAGCTGAGCTTCGTCAAGGTTAAGAAACTCGGTGATATCAGCTAAGAGTACAGCAGTTTCCCCACTAAGGCTACAGAAGCGTTGAATATCCTCTACAAGCTCAACGGGCGTTTCTTCTTCTTTTACAGCAACTACGGTTACCTGTTCTTGCTTAGCAAAACTATCAGATAGTTCACACAGCTTTTTTCTCAGAGACCCAGTATACTGCATTATATTCCACCCTGTTTGTTTCTGTATAAACACCGTTAGGGTCGACTGCTTAGGGGACAGGCCCAAATGCCGGAGTACTTTAGCTTGATTCTCATACTGAAATATTAGTACTAGTATATCATCTAAAGTTACCCCTCTGGCTTTTGCATTAGTCATCTGCGATATCAACTGTTTTTGCTTTAATTGATTCCGCAGTTTATTTAATACTTCTTTATAGCGGGGATCTAATGATTCTTCCACGTAACTCTCCTACGTCTTTAAATTTATTTTTGTTATTTGATTTTAAAGAACATATTATACGATACTTTCA
>TARA_B110000211_G_scaffold22423_2_pt1 | contig 19820 bp, 20 predicted proteins | sample TARA_B110000211 | Tara Oceans TARA_B110000211 (sample SAMEA4397516) | marine metagenome | biome: Polar Biome; feature: [DCM] deep chlorophyll maximum layer (ENVO:01000326); material: water (ENVO:00002006), including particulate matter (ENVO:01000060) such as... | depth 30 m
GGCATGGCGATGGAGCTTAGACACTAAGAATGGTTGGGCTAGAATAACATTTTCAGCAAAAGGACATAAAAAGACAGACTCAATTGGGGATATTAGTCACAAGTCACAAGGAGGTTGGACATTAACTCCCGAATTAACAAAGGCAGAAAGTATACTTTTTTCAACTACACCCTTTGGGTCCACTGTTAACTCTAAAGAAGAATGGGAGAAATCTGCATATAGTTTTGCTAAGGATGGATGGGATGTTAAAAGTATAAAAGTAGATTATTCTAATGGTACAGAATCAACTGTTCAAATAGACTTACGATCAAAAGAAAGTATAACTAGTACTCCGTGGCTGACACCAGTACTGACACTTATTGGTAAGGCGAGTATTACTATATTTAAAGATGAAACTTATGTTTATGTAGATGCTGGTGCACAATTAACTTATGATAGTCAAGTTCAAGATAGTGGGAATGTTACTATGACTGGTACAGTTGATGCTGCAAGTACTGGAACTTATAAATTAAAATATAATGGGACTGTTACTGTTGAGGAAAAGGTTATCTATGCTCCTCAAATAACACGAGTAGTTCATGTAGTTGAACAAGTTAAAACTGAGGCTCAACTTAAAAATGCAATTAATTTTGATAATACAACATTAATAGATGAAATTTCAGAAGAAAAAGTTAATGCTGCATTTAACAATATTAAGGACCTAGTAGAAACTAGTACTAAGCTTCAGAAACAAGATGCATTCACCCATTCAATTGATGCTTTATTTGGGAATAACGAAAAACTAGATATAGTTCTTAATGGTAAATCAGATACATATGTGGCAGAACTAAAAACACAAAGAAAGACCGCATTTAAAACAATAGCAAAAGAAATGTTCAAAAAAACTAAGTCTGCTTCATTTACTATACCAAAAGCAGAAGCAATAATTATGTTAGAAAAAGTAATGGTAATTCCTCATAATATGACAATTACAGATTTAGAAATAGTACCTGTTGGTACAAAATTAGTTCATACAGAACCGTTTTGTATATATTGTCCTTTTGGGGAAGGTGAAGAGTTAATAGTTACAGTTGGGGATACAGGATATCAATATTCTTTTAGTAAGTTAGCTAGTCCGCCTGAAAATGGTAAATCATATGTGGTTAAATTTCGAACGAGTGCAAATGTTAATTGGGATACTCCTCATGAATACTATACAGAAGATGAAATATATAACTCTTATAAGAAAACAATGATTATATTCGGTTCAGCAACAACTGGTGGTGATGGAAGTGGTTCTAGTGGTGGAGCAGATCCTTATATTCATACTGTTTCTGGACATATTTACAAATTACCAGACAGAGAAGAAAATTACAGATATTTAGAAAGTAAAGAACATAATTCTGATCGTTTATTAATTGATGTTTCAGTTAAAGCTCTTACAAAAGAAGAAAAGAAAGAATTATTAGCACAACATATTAAATATAATTATGATGTATTATTAAAGAATAAAATTGATATAAATGGTCATTTCTTCCGAGATTTCTATATTTCTAATAAGAATAATAACATTACTATCAATTTAGAAGATCGTACTATAAAAGCACCAGATGGTGAAATTACTATTGATCAACTTTATAAGAAGGGTGGTATTGCAACATATAAGAATTTTGAAATTAAAGTAATTAAAGCTACGAAAGCTTCAACAGAAGAATTAATTATGTACAAAAAATCACCAGTTGTTTTTAAAGTAATTGTATCTACCTATAATGAAATGTATGGTAATGTTGAAGTTGAATTAATTAGTTTTTTCAATAAACAAGTTAGAAATGGTATTAAAATTAAAACTGATACTGTAATTACAAAAAACAATTCCAGAGGTGCCTGTTTAATACCACAACCATTAAATAAAATCACAGTTAAAGAACTTGGTTCAACTAAGAAATTAAAGGATGTTAAAGATTTAAATATGAGTCAGTTTAAAGAGTTAAACGAAAAGTTTTTTGACAATCAAAGCAATTTTAAATACAAAATGATTACACAGAAATTATAAATCTAATATAATATAAACAAATTATAATATATTATAATAATATATGAGTTGTGCACCAACTAAAAAAGGAAAACGGTCATATACTTGTTTACCAAGAGAATCATTGCTAAAAATTGTAAAAGATTATAACAGTAAACACAAGGATAAAATTAAAATGTCAAAAAATAATAAAGTATTATGGAAACGCATAAAAGAAAAATTGAGCAAACAATGTGATACTGAATGGTGTTGGATTGATCAAGACTTTGTTTCAAATGATACAAAAAAAAACATTGATAAACATTTCAAACCCAAAGCACCTGAATCATGGAAAGAAAATAAAAATGAATGGTTATCAACAACTGATATTGATAGTGTTATGGAACAATATCAGAAAGCCTATCCAGAGTTTATGTTTGTTGGGACTGTACCAGTGGATTGTTATATTGGTAGTTCTCTTCAATGCCAATTAACTAATTTCAAAACAAAACAAATAGTTAAAAGTGGTATTAAAAAGATAGGTATTGTATTTAATTTAGATTATTCCTACCAATCAGGTAGTCATTGGGTAGCATTATTTTTAAATATTCCCAGAAAAGAGATAGTATATTTTGATTCAGTTGGTGATGAACCACCAAAAGAGATTAAACACTTAATGGATACTTTTGCAGATCATTTATCTCATCTTAAAATGAAAAAAAAACACAGTCGTAAACAACATCAATATGGCAATACAGAATGTGGTATCTATTCTATGAACTTTTTAATCAATTGTATCAAAGGTAAATCACTATCCCAAATTAATAAAAAAAGAATACCAGATAAGAAAATGACTCAAATGAGAGCCTACTTATACCGAAATATTTATAATTAAAAAATGACACCTAAAATTATTATCATTCATAAGATAAATAAGACAACTATAATGGCATCTTCTCTCTTGCCTGATGCGAAAGCTGTCCAAGCTGCTGCTACTGCCGCTCAAGCTATTGCCCAAGATGCTATCCAAGATGCTATCCAAGCTGCTGCCCAAGCGATTAATATCGCTATGTCGGCCCATCGTGCAGAAAAACGTAGAGAAAATTCGCAGACTTACACGCAAAAAAAGGGACTATTTGACTTCCTTTGGGACTTCTACCCCGGCAAACGCTACCGACGTTGGCTTGCCTACCCGTTGCTTGCGAAAACACTTCCCAAGATGTTTACCACATTGTCGATCCGCGATCCGAGCAAGCACCAGGACCAGGAGTTGAGGACTGCCTGTGAGGACATAGCTCGTGGTTACTTCGGGCCTAATATTCCGAGCAGGGAAGCTTACCAACACATGGAGGACTTCGAGCTAGAGTTTAAGGATGAGTTCTATAACTCATCGAGTTTCGACTATCGCTTCTCAGATCGCGACGATCCTCAAGGATGGAGTCACGATGGCCATTGTTTCATCATAGAACGCAACACGTCCGATGATCCGGTGTCCGATAAACCGGTGGTCTACTTCCCAGTGATGGTGAGTAAACACGATAACCTGGCATATAACCGTGCGGGTGACCGTCTGGGCCGATGGGATTACCGTCATCATTGGCACATCGGTCATGTTACGGCCAACTACTTTACTACCCCGTCATTCGATTGACTGTGTTAATTTTTATAAATTCGTATCCTTACTTAAACTTTCATATATTAAATAATAATATATGAAATCATTTCACACAGAAGGAGAATTAGAAGCTGGCGTTGATGAAGCAGGAAGAGGTCCTCTATTAGGAAGAGTGTATGCCGGAGCAGTTATATGGGATCCAAAATTTGATGAGTCTTTACTACCCTATCCTATAAAAGATTCAAAGAAAATAACTAAAAAAAGAAGGAAGATTTTAAAGGATTTTATTGTAGAACACGCAATAGCATATGGAGTAGGATATTCAGATGAAAAAGAGATAGATGAAGTTAATATTTTAAATGCTACCTTCAATGCTATGAAACGAGCAATTGGTAATTTACAAATTAAACCATCATTATTATTAATTGATGGGTGTTTTTATGATGATACTCCCTATATTGACTTGTCAGGAAGAGGCAATCATGTTGAAGATATTCAACATCATTGTATTATTAAAGGCGATAATACCTATACATCAATTGCTGCTGCCTCAATACTTGCAAAAGAGTTTCATGATGAATATATTAAAGACTTGGTTTATAAAAATCCCGAATTAGAAAAGTATGATTTACTTAATAATATGGGATATGGTACTAAGAAACATATGAATGCAATTAAAGAATATGGTTTAACACCATATCATCGAAAATCATTCAAAATTAAACAGTTCCGCTAACGGTTGTTCCTCCACTAACCTCCTCTGCGGGGAATGCAGGGGGTTTGAAATGGGGACCAAGATGGGTCATAATTGACCGATATTTAAGTCGATCCTCACCAGTCTTACCTTTGAGTTCTGGGAAGAGGGTCTCAAGAGCAGAATCAATATTAATATAGATTCCCTTGTCCGGATCCTGAAGGTCAACCATCTTAATATATCCAGTAATTGCACGAAGTGCATCTACACGGGAATAAGATGAGTTTTTCTCAAGATCAATAACTTTCTCGTTTCCAGCATCAATCTGACTGTTAATAAACTTAACAAGTCTAGATGAGGATAGGAGAGGGTGTTTCTTCATAATACCAGAATTGGTATTAACATTCTTGCGACGGTTTGCTTTCTTGCGGAAACGGTCAAGCTCTTTCTCAACACGTGATGTAAGCTTTCGTTCCTCAGCTGATAGCCGACGAAGTAGAGCAAACAGAGTTTTAATTTCTGTTTCTACACGGTGTCGCTCAGTCTGAGTCGCTTTAAGACGACTCATAAGAGTATCAGGTGCAACTGAAACAGTCATAGTCTCGGTGTCGTCAGTTGTTGCACTGGCTGAGACAGTTGTACTGGTTGTAACAGTTGCGTTATTAACTAGTTCAGAGTCATCGATTACACTTGGTGTCGGCGTCTCGTCAACTACTTTTGAGCTAAGGGTTTTACTCTTTTTACTCTTTTTACTCTTTTTAGACTTAGTTGCCTTAGTTTTAGTTGCCTTAACAACCTTTGCTGCCAGAACAACCTTAGTAACATCGTCGGTTACAGTCTTCTTACTTTTACTAGATTTCGATTTTACAGAATTAGATGTTGTTGTTTTAACCATTTATATATTATAATATAGCAATGTCTTTATATAATATTAATATTCACTTTTATATTTTCAAAAAGTCTTCCATCTTCCAGTCTTCATACACATTATCAAATAAATAACGTCTTACCATTAATGGTGTTTTACGATCTTCTAATTCCTTTTCAACAATCTCTTCAACATCTGTTAGTCCTGTAACATCAATTAATGGAACTGCCCCAGCAGAAATCTGTTGCATTCTAAGACCAATAATTCGAGCTTTTTCATACTTTGTTAAAATGGGAAGTGTTACTTTAGGAGTTTTACTTTTTTCATATGTTTCAACATTACTTGTTATATCAAAATTACTCATTATATAATATACTATAATCTATTATTTAAAACAAATAATCATTTTTATGTTTAATACCCCCATTGTGTTTTACATACAACGCAAATATAGATCTTTTTAAAATCTTTATTGTTATTAAGTAAGATACACTCTTGTAACTTCTTATCTGTTCTACTGGCACACTCCTTATTCGGACATTTAATTTTGGTAGTTCTTGCATAAGAAGGATCGTAAATAAGATCTGCAATATTTAAATTATCAATAATTTTTTTTTTATAATTATTAACAATTTTAAAATTATCTTTATAGTCTTCTGTATTACTACAATTTTTACAGACTAAAATTAATTTGTTATCTTTATTAACAATTAGATATTTAAAATTACAATTTGTGCAAAAATCCATATACTTATAATTATTAATATTATTATTATATTTAAATAATAATCATATTTTATTGTATTTAAAAATCCAGAATCTCTGAAATGAGTTCGGCCTTTGTTTTATTAATTGGTCCTTTAACACCTTGTTTTTTAATTTGAATTCCTAACTGTAAGGCATTATGTTGCAACATAGCTAATTTTTTTTTCTTTAAAACATATAGGTTAGGTTGAATACCTGGTGGTAAAACGGATACACCTTTCATAAAAGGTGTAGACTGTGGGGAGAACGTATCGTGACTAAAATCGACATGACTAAAATCCATGGTAGGATACGTCGTTTCCATTATTTCTTTCTGTTTAATTAATATATTTATTAAACTAGAATAATTTGGTTTTACTGTCTGATTCTGGTATGCAATTGAATAGGTTTTACCATCATGTAACTGTGAGAGTTTTATCATTTTAGCATAATAGGTATTAATATCTGTAAGAAAGCACTGTCGGGCTACACTAGTAAAATAATTATCAACGATTTGATTGGATGTGAATGGTACAAAATTAATTTGTCCAAGTAATGCTGTGCGATATGTTTCAAATCGAATAATCTCATTATAGTTATTTAATTTATATTTTGGTGCAGTTTCAAAACCAGGTTCGTTAATGAGTGGTGTTTCATTTAAAACAAGACCTTGAATAATCTGTAAAACAGATACAATTGTATTTGCAGGTGACCATCCAGGGCCAGCCCAGGTACCAATTACACTTAAACATACCTTTCCATTAACATAAAGATTTGGATTAAATCTGACTTTGTTACCTTGGGTTAAATACTTGATTTTAGGAGGTTCCATTGGGAAACTATCCGGTAAGATCAAATGAAAATAGAAAAACCCACCTTCATATGGTGTATCAGAGGGCCCTACAATCATAGCTAAATATTCATTCGGTGCACTAGAAGCAATATCTATTGGATGCACATATATTTTATCATCTGATTTAGACAATTCCTTCAATAATTTAAACTCTTTTTTAAGTCTTTTAATCATAGGCATAATTAACTTATATTATAATATATATTACAGTTTAAATAATAATTTTCACTTTTTATAGTATGAAAAGGGGGTATCTCCAAGTTTATTATTCATACAAAGAATTGTTTCTTTAATTCCATTTACGGGTGTTTGTACCATTGACTCTGCTATAGTTTGACAAAGTTCCTTATCAGTTGACTTATTCCAGTTTTCCCACTCTTCCATTGATTTCCAGTTAGATACACGTACTGATTTATTATTTGAGTTATATATGAATGAATCTATATATCCAGATGTAGTGGTTAGTTTTGAACTAAGAAGATTCACATAAAACTGAAGTAAGTTTACATCTTTTGAAGAATATACTGTTGTTATTTTAAATGTACTAAAGACTCGCTTAATAGAAAACATCGTATAATTTATTATCACTTATATCCTTATATAATAATCAATTTTATCCCAAAGCGATTTTATATATTAATTTCTTATAAATAATCAATATAAACAGTTTCTTCAAACCAATTAATTTGAGCAACACGTATAGTATTATGTAAAATAGTATTTTCCTTTCTTAATTGAATTATAAATTCATCTTCATTTAAATAATCATATAAAAATTGTTTAAGTTCACAAACAGTTGAATAAATATTATAATTCATAAATATCAATAAAAACTCACTACTAATAGTATGTTTAAATATTTCAAATAGATACACTAACTCTGTTTTAGTTGTTTCTTTTCGTCGTTCATAAATTATATCATACATATCTTTGTTTATAAGAGCAAGAGTTTTATCATCATCATTTGAATATTGTAATAGTTCCATTACATTAACATACGGTAAAATAGGATATAATCCTTTTGATGGCATATATTATATCGTTTGAATATTATCAATATTCTTTTTGATGTAATTTAAATCCTCTTCTGTTTTATCTCGGGGTGTTTCTAAAACAATTGGTATACGTAAGCCATAAAATCGCTTAATAAAAGTTGATAAACCTTTGTCGCCGATTGTACCATCTAACATATTTCTATGTCGATCGAGATGACTATCAAGTTTTCCTTTACTATCATTTAAATGAATTAATTTGACTTTTTTTAAACCAATTATTTTATTAAATTGAGTAATAAATAAATCTGGTTTATCTTTGATATCATACCCAGCAGCAAAAATATGACATGTATCGATACAAAATCCAAATCTACTTTTTATATTAACATGATCAAAAATATATTTCAGATCATCTAATTTAATTGCTACCTCTGTTCCAGCACCAGATGCTGTTTCTAATAAGAATTTTGTTTTAACTGATTTAGTTTTATCAATTACTTCATTAATATATTCAATCATAATATTCATTGTTTCAAGTTCAGAACATCGTTTACAATGCTTACCAACATGAAAAACAACACCAATTGCACCAATAGCAGCACCAGTCATAATATCATCCACACCAGTACTAATACTATATTCAGTTGGTGTATTACCAATATTAAATAAGTAACCACTATGAATAAACAACTTGATTTTATGTTTTTTAATATATTTTAAGGTTTCTGATTTATCTATATCAGTTATCTTTGACAATGCTCGTCTTTGTGGAGATTTTAAGAACATTTGATATGCGGATGTTCCATCTTCTTTTTCATACGCATCTTTGATACTTTTGAAGAATGATTGTTTTTTACCAATATGGTATCCAAAACTCATAATTATATATATTATATATAATTATTTATTGAAATATTATTCAGTTTTTATTCACTACAATCTTCAAAACCAGGTGAATCTGAACTTTCAGTTGTATATTTTTTATGAAAATCAATTTTTTTAGTTTCAATGTGTTCTATCAGAGTTTGTAATTTACAACAAAACATTGTATCATCTCCATATGTTGTTTTTAATGCTCGTAATCCTTTTACAGAGTCCGTAAAATCCTTATAAATATTTTGTGCCATCTTTATCTTCGAATCGACATTTGAAGAAAAATAATTAATTAGTAATTTAATACTTTGTTCAATGGTTGAACTAATGAAATTTAATGTATTCTGTCGACAGTCTTGACTTAAAAAGGTTCGTATGATTGCTGTTGTGTATGTATCTTTTTGTAAGGTCATATATTTTACATTAATTTTTTCAGACTCTTTTATTTTACCAATAAATTTTAACTTACTAATTAAATCAGTATCATCCATTATATAATTAATTATATTTTTACTTTAAGTAAAAATCCGTGGTGCGATATTCATACTAATTAACTCTTGAATCAATAATTTTGAGGCATATGGGATTTGAACCTTCGCAAACTCAGTATGATTCGTTGGATCGTGTAATGATTTATAAATATGTTTTTCTTCATTGACTGCCGAAATCATTCCTGTTCGTTTACAGACATAAAACTGAAACTTATCGGAATTGTCAAATGTTCGTTCTTTCAAGAACTGAACTGTACCATGTGCTAACAATACATCACGTTCCATCTCACCTAAACGAAGACCACCATCACGAGATCGACCCTCAGATGGCTGACGTGTTAGTAACTGATATGGTCCAGAAAGACGACTATGAATCTTATCGAGAACCATATGTTTAAGTTTGTAGTAGAAGATAGGACCAATAAAAATATTTGCGTGAATAATTTTACCAGTTTTACCACAATACATAACTTCTTTACCTGATTTAGAATAACCACACTCTTTCTGTAAAATCTCACCTAATTTATCAATACTAATATCTGTAAATGGAGTTGCATCCATTTCTTTCCCTAATACCGAACCAATTTTTCCAGAACATGTCTCAATTAAATGACCAATTGTCATACGCGAAGGAATTGCATGCGGATTCATAATAATATCTGGTCGAATACCATCTTTTGTATATGGCATATCTTCCTCGGAATAGGTAATTCCAATTGTACCCTTTTGTCCATGGCGACTGGAAAACTTATCTCCAACCCCTGGTGCTCGCAAGGTTCTTACGCGAACCTTTGCAACCCGGTAACTTCCATCGTTTCGATTAACATAGACTTCATCAATTGTTCCATGGTCGTTCTTTTTAATTGATTTACTAATATCTTTATAACGAGGTTCACCTTCCATTGCTCCTTTAATTGGTGAAATTTTACCAATAATAATATCACCACCTTTTACGTCTTGTCCAACTTGAGCGAACCCATCATCGTTAATTTTATCATATGATCCTCCTTTCATTCCAGTAGTTTTAAGTGTATTATCTGAGTAAAACTTCTCTGGTTTACAAAACTTTTCATCTTCGAGTGTCGAACTATTTCGTTTTTCTTCATCTTTGTATGTTTTATAGGTGCTTGAAACAAATAATCCTCTCTCAATAGATGACCGATTGAAAATTAAACTATCTTCCTGATTATATCCAGTATAACAAGCAATTGCTACAATCGCATTTGAACCAGATGGCAATAAATTACTATTTACGTGAATACTTGCTTTTGTTGTTGCAATTGGTTTTTGTGGATAATGAAGAAGATATGAAGTTGTATCCATTCTTTTTGCAAAGTTTGTTGCATAAATACCAAGTGCTTGTTTTCCCATTGCACCCTGATAAATATTACGAGGAGCTTGATTATGATTGGCAAATGGAATATTTGATACAAGAACACCAAACACCATTGAAGGATGTAATTCACAATGTGTGTATTGTACGAATAAATCATTTATTCTTTTATTTTCTTCTAAGTTTTTGGTGCTCATTGCAAACATTAATGTATCAGATTCTTCTGCGTCAACATATCCAATACACGAATGTTTAATAATAAGATCCTCAAACTGAATTTTATTTTCAGTTAACCCTTTCAGAATTGTTTCTGTAATTTCTAATTTATTATTTTTAACTAACAACATTGGTCGAATTAATCTACCACCATCGGTATAAATATTTAAGATTGAGTCTTTATATTTCCAACAGATCGATGTATGAGGATGAATAATTCCTGTTCGGCGATGTTCGATTAAAATATCATAAATCTTTTTAGAATCATTATGAATTCCAACCCAATTACCATTTATGAAAATCTTAAGACTACGTGAAATATTTTTTGGATACACCTCAGTAATTGGAATTAACTCATTGGAGGTTAATATAGTTAATACTGTATCAATACTCATATTAGTTGTGATATAAGCAGTTAACGCCATATTTTTAACAATTCCAATACTCTCTCCCTCAGGAGTTTCACTTGGACAAATAAATCCATATTGTGTGCTATGTAATTTACGAGGTTCAATAATTTTTGCATCACGTTGTAATGGTGAAATAATTCTTCGTAAATGTGATAATGTCTGAAGATATGATAATCGACCCATAACCTGTGAAACACCTTTCATACCATCCATACTTTTAATTCCCCAATCACCTGTTTTTAAGGCTCGTAACATTGAAATCTCTAATGAGTTTGGTTTAATTTTTTTTGATAAATTAATTTTTAATTCATTCACTCGACCAGAATAAATATCTTTTTCAACTGTGTTTTTAAGATCTCTGATAATTTTCATATAATTTTCACGAAATAGAATTGCAAGTAATTCCCCAGAAGTAAAAACTCGTTTATTAATATACGAATCACGAATATCATTTTTTTCAATCCCTAAAATATTTTTAAGTAAACACTTTGTCATATACCCTAAATATAATGCTTTACTTTTGAAACTTTCACCCACATGTGGAAGCAGTGACTCTTTAATTACCTTCATAATTTTTTTATATTTATAATATTTAAACTCTTCATCTGATACCTTATTCTTATTATAAAAATTAAAATAATTTGAGATATATTGAATAGCTAACTCCTGAGTATTTATTACAGCAGCTTCATCCATCGAAGTTTTAAGTAGTTCCATCATATCTTTATTTGTAATATCGTTGCAAATATATTCACAAATTTCTTTATCAGTAATAATTCCAATTGCTCGAAATAAAATAAATAACGGAATATCCGTTTTAATAAATCGCAGTTCTACTTTTAACGTTTTTCCAAATGAACCTTTCGTTGTCATTTTAACTTTAACAACCCGAATAATACCCCGAACTTTATATGGAACGGATCGGATTTGAGCAATATGTGAATATTTATGTGCTGAAACTTTACTATTTGGGAAAATATATACTTTATTAACACATTTGCATTCTTGACATACAATAACTTTTTCTTGACCTTTAACGATAAAATATCCACCGACATCATATTCACACTCTCCCATTTCGGCAAGAGTTTTCGTTGCTTGGTTGGATAATACACAAAACTCACTTTGTAGCATAATTGGTAACTTTCCAAAGTTTTTTTTACTAATTAATGGAAACTCTTCATCCGTATAAGTTTGATCTTTTAGATTATAGGTTCGGATACAATGTTTGATATCAACATAAAATGATGATCCATATGTTAAATTACGTAATCTTGCATCCATTGGATACATTTGATTAACGATACCATTTGATTCATTAATAACTGGTTTACTAATATAAATATTGCCAATTTCAATTCGATATTCTTTCATAAATTTATTATGCTGTTTGTTGAAATCGTAATTAACAACGATTGGGTTGTTTTCCTGAATGATAGATGGAATATCTTCTTTAATAAAATTATTATATGAATTAAGATGGTGTAAAACTAGATTTTTTTTATCTTTAAAAAAACTATTTAATACAGTCCATTTTTGTGATTCATTAAGTTTTAACATATTTATATTTATATATATATAATTTAAATAATTATTTATAGCATTTTTTATTTGATTTTTATATAAAAAAAATCTGTTATTAGTAATTAATAATGATAAATAATTTAAATATAGATAGTATTAATAAAGTTTCAACTCCGAAACAAATAATTGATGAAATACCAAATGAATATGAAAGTTTTATTGAAAAATCGAGACAAACTATTGTTAATATTTTAACTAAAAAAGATAAGAGATTGCTTGTTATTATAGGACCGTGTTCAATCCATGATACTGTTGCCGCACTACAGTATGCAAAAGAATTGCAAAAAATGGCTAAAACCTTTAAAGATTCTTTATTCATAATTATGCGATGTTATTTTGAAAAACCGAGAACAACGGTTGGATGGAAAGGTTTAATATATGACCCACATTTAAATAATTCAAATCAGATTGAAGATGGTATTCGAATGGCTCGACATTTATTAAAAGATATTACAAAATTAGAATTACCAATTGGTGTTGAAATTTTAGATACAATTACACCTCAATATATATCTGATTTTATATCATGGGGGGCAATTGGAGCAAGAACATGTGAAAGTCAAATACACCGACAATTAATTTCTGGTATGTCTATGCCGATTGGTATTAAAAATACAACGGACGGAAATATTAAAAATGCGGTAGATGCAACTATTTCAGCAAAACATCAACATTCATTTTTAGGATGTCGACTCGATGGTTCCATCGCAATTATTAATACAACCGGTAATAAAAACACTCATATTATTTTACGAGGAGGTAATAAAAAACCAAATTATTATCCAAGCATTGTAAATGAAATAAAAGAGAAGCATAAAGTTTCTAACATAATGATAGATTGTTCTCATTGTAATTCAAATAAACAATTTCAAAACCAGATAACGGTTGTTGAAAGTTGCTGTAAACAACTTTTAACAAATTCTAATATAATTGGAGTTATGATTGAATCAAATCTTTTCGAAGGAAAACAAAAATTGACAGATAAAAGTATTTTAAAATATGGAGTTAGTATAACTGATTCATGTGTTGGATTAGAAGAAACATATTCAATGTTATTTAAGTTAAATGATGCAAGTGAAAGAAGAAATAATTAAATATTCTCAAATTGGAATGTTAAGGTATTATCTACAAAAATATGTTCAACTACATCTTTTAAATGTGAAACAAATACTACTTCGATCGAGTTTAAAATATTATCTGCTTCAATTTCTGTAAACTCTGAACTACTTAATAATGCTTCTTTCTCTTTTTTCATATATTTTTCATAATCTTGTCTATTATCTTCTGGTAATAATATTTTTTTAGCACCTGCTCTCTTAGCACCACTGACTTTCGAGTCAACTCCTCCAATTGCTGTTACATTACCACGTAATGTAATTTCACCAGTTAATGCTACTAAATTACTAATTTTAATACCACATAATCTTGATATAATTGCACAGGTAATTGCTGTTCCTGCGGAAGGTCCGTCTTTTGGAGTTGCTCCTTCTGGGCAATGAATATGTAATCCGAAAGGACCACTTTCATCCCAAGTTTTTTTAATATCCTTTTTAACCTCCTCTGGAATAATATTCCAAGCCAATGTTTTAGCAACCTTCATACTTTCTTTCATTACATCCCCCTGTGATCCGGTCAATTCTAAGGACAATTTGTTATCTGAAAGTGTTTTATAAACTTGGATAAGTGTTAATCCACCAGTTCCAAGAGAGGTTGCATATAAACCATTTACTATGCCAACATGTGGTTCTTTTGCACATTTTTTAAGAATAATTTTTGAATTATTTGAGAAAATGTCGTCAATCTTTTCTTGTGAAACGGTATATGGAAATTCTATCTCCTCGTCTTCTGTAATTTTATTTAAATTAATTTCTCGAACAATCTCATATAATTTTTCTTTTAATTTTCGAACACCAGCTTCGAATGTATAATTTTCAATAACATATAATAATTCTTTTTTGGGTATAATAATGTCTCCATCTTTAAATCCAACTTGATCTAATATTTCAGGCATTAAATAACATTTTGCAACCTTTAATTTATCGGTATTATTAATTGCTTTAACTTTAATTTCTGTAATTCGATCTAATAAAATTCGATCAATCTTATTACGATCGTTATACGAGAATATAAATACAACCTTTGACAAATCGATAGGCACACCTGTAAAATATCTATCATTAAAAGAACTATTCTGAGATAAATCAGTTAAGTGTGTTAAAATACTAATAATTTCTTGACCTCTTTCACTCTTTGATACTTTATCAACTTCGTCAATATAAATAATAGGATTCATGCATTTTGATTCCATTATTAAATCAACTATTTTACCCCAAGTTGATCCAACATACGTATAATTATGACCTTCAAGAGTTGAACCATTACTAGAACCTCCCAATGGTAAGAAACAGAAGGGTCTCGTATCACCATTCTCATCAATTAAACATTTAGCGATACCATTTTTAGCAATTGTTGTTTTACCAACACCAGGTGGTCCCTGCATACCAAATACAGTTCCTTCCATTTTGCCATTAATCCATTGTCCAACAATTCGTTCAATATGAACTTTACATTCTTCGTGACCATGAACACAGTCATTCAATGTTTCTCTTACTTGGATTAGATATTTCTTCTTTTTCTCCTTAAACTCATTCCATTCTGTTATTAATTTATCGATGTTGGTATATATTATAGCTATGCTGTTATGATTATAATTCTCCTCAGTATCGTCTTTTGATAACCCTAACTGTTTTTCAATTGATTTTAATTCTCCCTCAATTCTGGTCAAATTATAAATATTATACGTATCATTCTTCTTTAAAACATCTCTAATATTTTGGATAGTTTTAATTTTTTCAATACAGTCTTTTATTAATACTTTATTTATTTCAAATGTGTCATCTACCTCAGTATCATCTTTCGTTGTTACTAAATTAATATCTAATGTTTCAATTTTAAGTTTTAATTCTTTCATAAACTTGGATACATCTGTTTCTGTTTCAAGTTCATTAACCGTATTTTTTTCTTTTAAATCAGTTAATAAACTTTTTAATGGACTCTCGTCTAGTTCCTTAATATTTTCAAATATTTCAGTAATTAATGATCTTAATTTTGATTTAAAGTTGTCGAGAAAGGATAAAATATATTCTTTTTTATATGACCCAAATGGTATTTTTAATAATCCTTCGATATATTTAGTTGCTTTTGCACCAGATTCTTTTGAACCTCCTGTTTCAGCTAATTTATCATAGGCCTTTGTTTTAACAATATCATCTACTTTCATTAAAGCGATTCGTTTCTCAGTGGGTATGTCATTCTCTGTTAGATTTTTTAATCGTTTCTTTTCTTTTTGGAAATTCTTATCTGAAAGTTTTATTTTCTTTTTAATATCCCATGTTAATGAATTGTATATTACTTCTGATGTTGGTTGGGATTTTAATAAATACGAATCATTTAATATCATATCATAAATAATATGTGCTAAAAAATTATCTTCTGGTTCGGTTGAAATAAGTAAAAGTATAATTATTTTTCTCTGTTTCTCAATAGTGCTTTTTACAAACTCTTTGACAACCTCTGACAAGGTTTTTGATTTTAGTCGTTTTAAATCATTGTAATTATTTCTAATTTTATTAATAAGTTCTGTTACACAATTTGAAACATAATCACGCAATGAAAGTTGTGAGAGGAAACTCTGTTTAAATGACTCTGGTATATCAAGTGATTTTAACTGTACTAATATTTTATTATATTTACTCTTAAATGGAAGTTCATTTTTAGCAAGTGCTAGGGTATCTTGTTTAAATATTGCAACAGCTTTAATATAATAATCTTTGTATGGTATAAATAACCTAATACCTTCTATCTTCTCATAAAAAGATTTTGTAATAGTAGGATACGATCTAGTACAAAACGGAAGTTCTTTTGGCGATTTAAAACTTTCATTATCAGCAATTTCTAATATTTCTTTAATTTTATGTTCATCTTTAATAATGTCAAACTTAATAATATTTACATATTTATTAAAGAATACAATACGATTATAAAAATCATATGATACTTTATCGGACCATTTATTATCAATAACTAATTTCAATATATCATCCAAATTTGATAATCCAACTACTTTTACAATTTCTAATATTTTATTGTTTAATTTTGTTTTTTTAACCTGTAATTCTAATAAAGAATTATTTACCATATTTGAAAGTTTTATTGGTGTAGCTGGAAACTCTTTAAACTCAGTGTGAAGGTCACTTATTAATTCTAACTTAGTATTATATTGCTTTGTTCCAATTATTTTGGTATTAAATATTTTATTTACATTGTCTAACATATTATAAATTAGAGCTTTGATCACTAATAATTCATTATTAAGGACAAATAATTGTTGTTTTATCATCCTATATTTATTTTGAATTATTATTATGGACCTAATGTTGTTATCGTTGACTGAAATCATTCAATATATATTACTATATTATATATTAATATTAAATAATTATTAATATTAATATATAATAGAATCTACATAATTATGTTCATTTTAATGCCCTGGAATGCCTTAATTTAGAGTAGTTTAAGAAATAACAACCGTTTGATGAACATTGTGTTCGTTGCGTTTTTTTTTTCATCCGCATTCGACAGAGCTTGAAGAATCCTTCGATTCTGTATGGTAGGATACTGAAACATGGTGATCAATGCACCCCATGTTGAATAACTTGACTTGCTGATATCAACATCACTGATGTTTGAATGGTGCCTTCGGCATCGAAGATGTATTAGAGGTCGGAGATGTCGGATAGGTTATAGAATCGGACATACGTTTTTTGTATGGAAGTAGTAACTGAGAGAGTAATTATAATATAATAATCGATTTTGTTTTTTTATAATTTGGTCTATTAGACCCCAAGACCTTCGGCAAACAGCAGAAGTGATGGGTGCGCAGGCCGGGGATCTGTTTCGGTTCCCATTGCTACTGCAAAATCCCAACGACTTTCGTCATAGTACTTCTGCATTTCCGGGCATTTGTAAAAATACTTATGACCGATGTACCATTTCGTCGGTGATATCTTGCGGTCAATCTCTACTGAACGGCAGTTTCCCATTTACAGATACCGAAGTGTTGTTGATTGGATAGTGGCAATTGAGTGTAGAAGTAATTAATACTATACAGGGTTCTACGTGTCATTTTTTATTTTATAATTTTTAAATATTATCAATGATCTTGTCCTTCTCAGATGGGTTTTCAATGAGGTCAGTAAACTCGAATGCAATATCTTCATCTTCTTCTTCAAAGTTGCAAAATTTATTTGTTAATTCCTTATATTGAATCAATTTAAGGACTTCTTCTCGTCCATAGCTGTGAATAATATCACATTTGTTGGGTTGAAAATCACGTAGTGATATCAGAATGATATCATTTTGCGTAATCCATCCACCTCGTTTCCGCTTATTTCGAGCTCGAGCAAGAGCTATTTTCTTTTCACTAGATCCATCAGGCATCAAACATTTAACATTAAATTGGGCATTTCCCAATACTTTGTCAACCACTGCATAACACTGACCATCATCGCAGAAAATAAGTTCTCCTTTGCCTAGATTTGCATTCTTATTAGCTGTTTTTTTATGGCCTGAGCCGCCGTGTTTGTTTTTAGGCATGATTTCTTATATGTTATAATATTACTAATCTTATTAATTAGATGAAAAATCAATTTTTTTTACCTAGCATTCCCTGAAACTGACTCTGGATCTGTTCTTGCCATTTAAGTGCTTTCTGAACAGATTCCATTGTAAGTGGCATTGTTGCTACGCTACTGACTGCATTTGGGTACTGTTCTTTCAGATATTCACGATCGATATACGTCGTATCATCCTTATATGTTTCAGTATTTGATTTAAGATATAACTCTAATAATTGAAGTAACTTGTCATAATCATATGATACATGTTGGTTAACCTTTGACATAATTTTATAATATATCTCTTTAATAAATAAAGTTTAAAATCACTTTTAATTCCACACAATCCAAACACCACCGAATAATAGTACTAATAGTACTAATAGTACTAAGATATACCATTGTGGGATAAGTTTGTTAGAAAAATATTCAATCTTACATTTATCAGATACTAGTGTATTCTTACCACAGACATAATTATCAAAACTTACACCGCTATCTCTAATAATAGTACCAAATGCCATATTATATATTATATTGTATATAATATATAATGGTTAGTCTCATTAATAGACCTTATGATAATATTGAAGCAATTATATCATGTATTTTCTTTGTATTTTTATTTTTTATTGTAACAGAAGCATTATATGATAAAACGGAACATTCTTTAATTAATAGAAGTTATTTATATATAGTTTCTACCCTTGTAATTATGACTATTCTCTATTTAATGTGGTTTTATACTACGAAAATATTAGCTAATTATTTTTATTATTTTAATATAGATAAATAATATAGTTATGAATAATTTATACACATATAGTTTAATAGGTACCGCATCGTTTTTGTATATTATCGTTATTAGTTTTTATTATTTTAAAAATTACAATTTGTTAGCTAAAATGAGCGATTTTAAGAAACTTTTAGTGGGTCCAATTTTTATCTTATTTATTTACGGCCTATTATTATCGAATGTTGTCGTTGATCCAGAAAAAATAATCTTTTGGAAAGCTGCCATATTAGCATCAGCCTTTATACTTTATTATGGTGGCACCAAAATATTTATGAATACCATATTACATTTAGATAATCGATTAGTTGGTGATGGCGTTGAATCACAAAATTATATATAATTACTATATATGAAAAGAGTTTTATCAGATATTATTGTAACAACTTTTACAGTTGCAATTTTTTTTGGATTATTGTCAAATCTATTAATTGGAACTAAACCAAAAATACCAATTGTATACTCAATTGTCTTCTTTTTTATTACATATGGGTTATGGAAAATAACATCTGAGAATGATACTAATAAATTTTATACTTTATAAAAAAAAAATCCTTGCGATAAAAAAAATGACATAATATAAAAAAAAATTAAATTAATTTTATTTTATTTTTACAGAGGTCTAGATATAACTTAACACCGTGTACGTTTTTTACCGTGTACGTTTTTTACCGTGTACGTTT
>TARA_B110000211_G_scaffold78351_1_pt1 | contig 19737 bp, 17 predicted proteins | sample TARA_B110000211 | Tara Oceans TARA_B110000211 (sample SAMEA4397516) | marine metagenome | biome: Polar Biome; feature: [DCM] deep chlorophyll maximum layer (ENVO:01000326); material: water (ENVO:00002006), including particulate matter (ENVO:01000060) such as... | depth 30 m
AGCATCTGTGGTACGTAGCTGTCACTGATGTCGGCAGTCACATACATCAACCCCTGATTGATTTGCAGCGCTTCCCACTTATCCATACCAGCTAAGCTGGCACGCTGCTCTAGCAGCCCTATGACCTGTGCTTTGGCCTCTGGGCGACAATAGGCAATAAATTCACTAGCGGCTGATTGAGTTCCCCAAACTAAGCTGTGTGCCCCTTGAGCGCAACTCAATTGACGATCTGGCACTGCGCCAAAAGCGTCTTTAATACACTCTTTAGCCTCGTCGCCCCACACGGCAAAACGACACCAATCGTTACTGCTATCGGAGAGTTCCGCTTTAGAAAATACGATGTATTTGGCCATGGCCTTTTGCACAACTTCCACCATACCTAAGGGCATGTGAAGTAACAAAGTGTCGGTATGTGTCACTAGATCAAAGTTGGCAATGACATTGCCTTTAGGCGTGCAGTAAGCGCCTGCTTGGCCCTGTGATTGGGTGACTTTATTGACGTCACAAGTGATTTGGCCTTGTAAAAATTTTGGTGCATCTGGGCCAGTTAAGCTGACGCTACCAAAATGATCTAATGGGCTAAAATAGGTATGTTTCATAATGTTAAATGATCTAAATAGGGATGCCTGACGGGCATGTTTTCACGGTTTGCGCTAAAATGATAGCCTGGTACCTATGGTAGGGGTTAAGACGGAGGAATTCAATGTTGAATAAAACAGAATTAAAGCGACAGGTTTGGCATAGTCGCCGCGGTATGTTGGAATTAGACGTTTTGCTAGGGCCATTTGCCGCTCATGCGCTGCCGTTAATTAGTGCAGATCAGCAACAAGTCTACGTGCGTCTGCTCAGTCAACAAGACCCAGACTTATTTACTTGGTTTATGGGTCATGCCACTAGTGATGATAAAGAATTAGCGTCGATGGTAAAGCAAGTCAAAGACTATGCTCAGTCGAGCCAAGTTCCAGCTTAAAGCGTCAGTCCATCTTACTCGATGGTCGATGATGGTTTGGCTGGCACTAAGTCTGTGCGGCGTGAGTGTTTTTGGCGACTCTTGGTGGGTGCTCGCCTACACGCTACTGGTAGGCCTAACCATAGGCTACTGGGTGTGGCGTTATGCTTGGCTCAAAGCTAACACAAGTGTGGTTGCTATTAGCTGGACACCAGAACAATGCTGCTGTTATCTAAGGAATGGTCAGCAAGTGAGGGGGCAGATTATGGCTAAGTCTGCGTTTAACCCACACCTCATCACCCTGCATGTTGCCGTGAGCGGTGGGGGTAAATTTTGGTGGCCTCTGATGGCAGATAGTGGTCCAGCAGAGGGGCTGCGTAAACTTAGAGTGTTTGGCCGCTGGACTAACCAGCAACCTATTGCCAATCAAAATTAGCCGGTGTCAAAATGGTGTTGCGGGCTACGGGCAAAGACTTAGGGTAGTCTAAGGTGTAGTGTAATCCTCGGCTTTCTTTGCGTTGTTGCGCGCTGTGAATAATAATAGACGCGACCAAGGCTAAATTACGCAGCTCAATGAGGTCGGCACTAATGCGGTAATTGCTGTAAAACTCATTAATTTCGCTCAACAGTAGGTCAACGCGGTGCTGCGCTCGAAGCAACCGTTTGTCCGTGCGTACAATACCCACATAATCCCACATAAAACGACGTAACTCTTCCCAGTTATGGGAAATAATAACATCTTCGTCGGAGTCTTTAACTTGGCTTTCATCCCACGCTGGAATAGCACTCCCCAACGTATTTTGGGTCCAATTAGTTTCTATATGCCTGGCTGCAGCATGGCCATAGACAAAACATTCCAGTAGTGAATTACTCGCTAAACGATTGGCACCGTGCAATCCGGTAAAGGCCGTCTCGCCGACCGCGTAAAGACCTTCGATATCGGTCATACCATCTTGGTTGGTGATAATGCCGCCGCAGGTATAATGCGCCGCAGGAACCACAGGGATTGGATCGGTGGCAATGTCTATGCCAATGTCCATGCAGCGTTGGTAAATATTGGGAAAGTGAGATTGCACAAACTCTCTACCCCGGTGGCTGATGTCTAAATACACACAGTCATCACCAAGGCGTTTCATTTCATGGTCTATGGCGCGGGCCACAATATCTCTTGGAGCCAGCTCTAAACGCTCATCAAAACGGTGCATAAAAGGCTCGCCATTAGCTAGCACGAGTTTGCCTCCTTCACCACGAACGGCTTCAGAGATTAAAAATGACTTGGCTTTTGAATGATACAGGCAGGTGGGATGAAATTGGTTAAACTCCATGTTGGCCAATCGGCAGCCTGCTCGCCAAGCCATAGCAATGCCGTCGCCTGATGAGCCGTCTATGTTGCTGGTATAGAGGTAAACCTTACTGGCGCCACCGGTTGCTAAAATGACACACTGAGCCTTAAAGGTATTCACGTGACCCGTTTTCTGATCCAATACATAGGCACCTATGCAGCGGTTACCGGGCAAGCCTAACTTCGCATGGGTGATTAAGTCGATAGCGACTTGGTGGCTTAATAATTCTAAGTTTTCTGCTTCCGTTGCCCGCTCAATCAGCGTGCTGGTCACTGCCAGCCCGGTCCAGTCTGCGGCATGAATAATGCGTCGATGACTGTGGCCACCTTCCTGGGTTAAATGGTAACCCGTGGCATCATCCTGGTCCTCGGTAAAGGGCACTCGTTGTTCAATAAGCCAGTCAATACTGGCCTTGGCTTGTTCTACCGTAAATTGTATGGCTTCTGGATTACCCAGGTTGGCGCCCGCAACAAGCGTATCTTGGATGTGGTTGTCGATACGGTCTTGTTGGTCTAATACCGCTGCAATGCCACCTTGGGCTTTTGCTGAAGCGCCAGCGTCCAATTCGTCTTTGCTAATAATAGCTACTTTTCGGGTGGCTGATAACTGTAAACCTAAACTTAGGCCAGCAGCGCCCGAACCAATGATAAGTACATCGTATTGAAAATCGTGTTGCATAGGGAGGCTTAAGTTATGCGACGGGTAACCTATTATAGCTCGGACATCAGCAAGGTTAAACTATTATTACCATAGAATATAATAGTTTAACTCGCCAACTAGGGCTAGAATTCCGTGCCAGTCGGGCTAATCTGTTGTACCCTTGTAGTCTTGTTTAATTGCATACGAATCGTCTTCTGCATAAGGAAATTTAAGTGCCTGATATAAAGGCTGTGACCGCACCCACCCTGTCAGACCAGCAGCTTGTCGAGCGCGTGCAAGCTGGGGATAAGCGAGCCTTCGATTTATTAGTGCTTAAATACCAGCATAAAATTATTAGTTTAGTCGGTCGCTATGTTAAAGATCACCACGAGGCCATGGATGTAAGCCAAGAGGCGTTTATTAAAGCCTACCGCGCGTTGGCTAATTTTCGTGGTGATAGCCAGTTTTATACTTGGCTTTACAGGATTGCCATCAATACCGCAAAAAACTACCTAGTGGCCCGTAACCGCAGGCCACCGGATGTGGATGTGGAAGTTAATGAATATGGTGATTACGGCAGTGCAGATGTCATGGCAGACGTTGATACCCCGGAAAACCTTATGGCTCGTGATCAATTACAGGATAAAGTGTTTGCCACTTTAGAGAAATTGCCAGATGATCTGAGGACAGCATTAACCTTGAGGGAATTTGAAGGCATGAGTTATGAACAAATTGCTGAAGTGATGGATTGCCCTGTGGGCACTGTGCGTTCGCGCATATTTCGCGCCCGAGATGCCATAGACAAAGAAGTGGCTAAGTTGATGAACCATGATTAATGAGCTACTTCATCCCATTAAAAATAAAATTGAACCAATTGGGCCTACTGGCGTCCAACTTGGGTAAGTTAAACTTAGGAAATGACATTTTGACAGCCCCTCAGATCAATGCCGAGTCAATACGCGAATCATTATCAGCCGTGATGGATGATGCCGCCCAGCCATTAGAGCTTCAGCGGGTGCTTAAAGCCAGTCAAGACCATGAGCAAGTACGCCAGCAGTGGTCACGCTATCAGCTAGCGAGCGCGGCCCTAAAACGTGAAGCAAGCGATGCATCACTCACTGTAGATTTGGCGCACCGTGTGCGTCAGGCCATTGAGGCAGAGCCCACTTATACCCATATTGCTCCAAGTAAGCCTAAAAATATAGCCAGGTTCGATCGCATCTGGCAACCTGTCGCCGGTCTAGCGGTAGCCGCAAGTGTGGCTATGGTTATGGTGTTGGGTGCCCAGCGTGTGGGTGTGGCGGTGCAGCCCCAAGTGATGCCTGCGCAGCAAGGAGTGGTTTTACTAGAGCCAAGGCATAGCAATAACAGTATTGCGTTATCGAGCACTGGTTCATCCCGCCCGGTAGTTAAAAACGTTAACAACATTATACGTTTACCAACGCCAGTGCAGGCGCTTAATGCTGCACAAGCGGGCTGGGTGGTAGAAACCTTGCCAGCAGGATTTGTGTTAACTCAGCGCAGTTTAGATACGGCAGGCCAAGCCGCAAGAGAAGTGCTGACCTATAGTGATGGAAATGCTAGCTTTACCCTTTATATTGAAGCGCTAAATGGCCGTACTATTGCTGAAGGCCACGCCTTTGCAGGCTCTAACTTAGTGTTAGGTCAGTCGATGGCTGACGATGGTAAACAGATATTTGTGACCTTAGTCGGCCAATTAAGTTTAGCGCAGGGTGAGCAAGTGGCTGGCTCTGTGGTATCATTCAAGCCTAAATAAATGCCTCGAAAGAGCGCAAGGCTGCATCATGTCCAACCCACAAGATTCTATGATTGAGCAAGTCGCTCATGTCCAAGCCATTGACCAGACCTCGGTCTGGCTCGACACCCTGCGCCTAAGTACCTGTAATTCTTGCAGTATGAAAGGCGGCTGCGGTCAACGTCTCATGAACCAAGCCACCAACTGTAAGCGCTCGCGTATTGAGCTGCCTGTGCCGAGAGATATGCTTCTCAGTGTAGGCGATGAAGTGGTACTGGGCATCCCTCAAAAAGCTTTTATAAAAGCCAGCTTGCTCACCTTTGCTATGCCCTTAATATTGATGTTGGTATTTGCTGCGGTGGCGCAGTGGTGGACTGTTTCTGAACCTGCAGCAGTGGTAGCTGCATTATGTGGTTTAGGGTCTGGTTTAATGCTTTTACGTTGGTATAGTCAAAGTGAAGCGGTATTAAATTCTAACCAGTGGCAGCCAGTCATTTTGCGCCAGCAAGGTGCACCGCAAGTACAAGAGTTGCATTTTACGTCAGTCTGATTTTTTCAGCGTGAAAAGCGCTGCTAAAGGATGTAATTAACTGCAAAAATGTGTAAAGCACGACTCTTCTCGTCTCCGGCTCTGCAAAACTAACGTATGCTGTTGACTATTAATTTAGCTAGTAGAGGAATTGCGCTATGACGCATCTAGTATCCATAAACTATAAAATGACTGCAGCGTTGTTGGTGAGTTTGCTTTGGTCGAGTCTCAGCTGGTCTGCAAGATTGCCAGACTTCACCCAACTGGTCGAGCAAGCCTCTCCGGCTGTAGTAAATATAAGCACCTCCCGTGCCGCTACTCAAAGGCCGTCAGGCAAACAATTTGAAATTCCTGGTCAAGAACAGTTACCAGATATATTCAAACATTTCTTTGAGCGTCAGTTTCCTCAACAAAAATCACCACAGCAAGGTCAGGCACCCAAAGCGCGCTCATCGGGTTCAGGTTTCTTGATTAGTGCAGACGGCTACCTTTTAACCAATCATCATGTGGTAAAAGACGCTGATAAAATTATTGTTGCTTTGAATGACCGTCGTGAGATGGAGGCAGAACTGATTGGCTCTGACCCACGTTCTGATCTGGCTTTATTAAAAATTGATGGAGAAGATTTGCCCTACCTGAAGATGGCAGACTCAGATAAGCTCAAAGTGGGTGAGTGGGTACTGGCTATTGGGTCTCCTTTTGGGTTTGACTATTCGGTCACGGCAGGTATTGTGAGTGCCATAGGCAGAAGTTTGCGCTCAGAAACTTATGTACCCTTTATTCAAACAGACGTTGCCATCAACCCGGGTAATTCAGGTGGGCCTTTGTTTAATTTAGACGGTGAAGTAGTGGGTATTAACTCACAAATCTATACCCGTTCGGGTGGTTTCATGGGCCTGAGTTTTGCTATTCCTAGCAACACAGCCATATCAGTAGTGGCTCAGTTAAGAGCGACAGGTGAGGTGGCGCGAGGTTGGTTGGGTGTGCAGATTCAAGAAGTGAGTCAAGACCTGGCTGAATCGTTTGGTTTAGATAAAGCTTCAGGGGCGTTAATTGCCCAGGTGTTTGATGATAGCCCCGCCCAAGAGGCAGGCCTGCAGTCAGGTGACGTTATCACTCAAGTCGACGGCCACGAAATCGTTATGTCTGCTCAAGTGGCTCATTTTATAGGGGCTATAGCACCAGAGCGTACTGTGGTTATCCAGTTGGTCAGAGATGGCGAAAGTATAGACGTGGATGTGATGATTGGACGCCTACCTAAAAATATGGCGGCTATGAGCGCTACTGAACCAGGCAAGTATGTCAAGCGCATGGGCTTACGCGTAGTCACCTTATCAGCCGAAAAGGCAAAGGCTTTAGGTATGCGCAGTGGGGTAGACATTGCAACAGTGGATGCTGGGGTAGCTCAGGAATTGGGTTTAAAAGCTGGAGATGTCATTACTAGTATGGCCAATCAGCCTATTACTAGTGTCCAGCAGTTTGTTGAGTTGGCAGCAGCCTTGCCCACGCAGCGTTCAATTTCGCTGCGTATTGTGCGTGAGGGAAGGCCACTGTTTGTGGCGTTTAGACTGAACCAATAATATAGGCCCCGGTGTTACTGAATACGATTGCCCACGCGCACTACCTTTAGCGTATTCGTGCCGCCGTGGGCTTTCACATAATCGCCTTTGGTAATCAGTACAATATCACCGTCTTCAACGACGCCTAATTCTCTAAGTTGCTCCACGGCAATATGGTTGACCTCCGAGTTATCTAATACTTCGGAATCGAAGGGGTGAGTAATCACTCCCCGGTATAGGCATACTCGACGCTGTGTTTCGGCTTGAGGGGTAAAGGCAAAGATGGGGATGCCTGAGCGTATGCGTGACATCAGTAGGGGTGTTTTGCCCGTCTGGGTCATACAGATAATGGCTTTCACGCCTTCAAGGTGATTGGCTGCATACATGGCGCTCAAAGCCACGCTTTCGTCAATACTGTGCACCGTTATATCAAGCCGATGTGATGATCGGTAAGCGTTCCTGTGTTGCTCGGCACCTAAGCAAACTCTTGCCATGGCCTCTACGGTCTGAGCTGGGAAGTCGCCCACTGCAGTTTCAGCCGACAGCATGACTGCATCAGTGCCGTCCATTACGGCGTTGGCCACGTCAGATACCTCTGCACGGGTAGGCATGGGGCTGGTGATCATAGATTCCATCATTTGTGTGGCGGTAATAACGATACGGTTAAGACGGCGTGTGTGCTTAATAATGTCTTTTTGCACACCGACTAACAGAGCATCACCAATTTCTACAGCGAGGTCCCCTCGGGCCACCATGACTCCTTCAGAGGCTTCAATAATGCCTTCAAGGATGATCGGGTCTATGGCTTCGGCGCGCTCTATTTTGGCAATTAAGCTGGCTTTGCTGTTGGCTTGCTCAAGTAAGGCTCTTGCTTCATGCATGTCTTCTGCATTGCGCACGAAGGAAATGGCGATGTAGTCTACGCCAATTTCTGCAGCAGTAATGAGGTCGGCACGGTCTTTATCTGTTAATGCCGGTGCAGATAAACCACCCCCTTGTAAGTTGATGCCTTTATTGTTTGATAGTGGGCCACCAATTTCAACTCGAGTATATACTTTATCTTCGCTTACGCGCAGCACCTTAAGCACTATGCGTCCATCATCTAACAGTAGAATGTCATCGGCATGGAGGTCTTTGCCTAATTCAGGAAAGTCCAAACCCACGGCCTTTTCAGTGCCCGATTCTAGGTCCATAAAAGGGTCTAGTAAAAAATCCTGACCTTCGTGTAACTGTACCTTGTTGTTGGTAAAGCGAGCGACGCGAACTTTAGGGCCTTGTAAATCTGCCAGTAAGGCAACGTGGCGGCCGACTTCTTTGGCGGCTTGGAGCACTGTTTCGGCTCGTTGTTTATGATCCGCTGGACTGCCGTGCGAAAAATTAAGCCTTACGACGTCGGTACCCGCTGCAATAATACTTTTGAGAACTTCTGGGCTACTCGTGGCAGGGCCTAAAGTAGCGACAATTTTAGTACGTCGTAATTGCATAATATAAAACTCTATTGCTTGGTAATGAGGGGTGCTTCAGCTGTTGTATGTCAGCTAGGGGTTAATGTTGCATTAGGGCTAGGCTAGTGTCCAGCATTCTATTGCTAAAGCCCCATTCATTGTCATACCAAGCCATTACTTTAACCAAACTGCCTTGAGCTCGAGTGTGATTAGCATCAAAACTACAAGACTTAGCACTATGGTTAAAATCGATAGACACTAAGGGTTGGCTCACGTAGTCCATAATATAGTTAAGTTGAGGGTCGTTGGTGATGGCCTCTTTGACATAGAGGTTAATGTCTTTGGTGCTCGTTTCTTTGCTGGCCACAAAAGTAAGATCAACCAGTGAAACGTTAATGGTGGGGACGCGAATGGCCATGCCATCTAAGCGGCCATTGAGTTGAGGTAAGACCAAACCAACCGCCGCTGCCGCGCCCGTTTTGGTGGGAATCATGGAGCTGGTAGCAGAGCGAGCTCGGTATAAATCGCTATGCATGCCATCGGTCAGTAACTGATCGTTGGTATAGGCGTGAATGGTGGTCATTTGTCCTTGCTTGATGCCCACCGCTTGATCCAGTATTTTAGCCAGTGGCGCAAGGCAGTTAGTGGTGCAAGAGGCGTTGGAGATGATGCGCTCTTGTCCCGTGAGTGTATGCTCATTGACACCGTAAACAATAGTGGCGTCTAACTCTTGTCCGGGGGCAGAGATTAATACCTTGTGTGCACCGGCATCGATATGGGCTTGGGCATCTTTGCGATGGGTAAATAAGCCAGTGCATTCAAGCACTATATCTATGTTTAATGCCTTCCAGGGAAGTTGCCTTGGGTCCCTTTGTTGGAAAAGTTTAACCTTGTCTTGATTGATGTATAAATACTCATCATCGTGCTCCACTTGGCCATTAAAGCGGCCATGGACGCTGTCAAACTGCAGTAAATGGGCGTTGATTTGTGGGCTGCCTAGGTCATTGATGGCAACAATCTCAAAATCCTGTTGATAATTAGTGGGGCCGTTCTCATAAATAGCGCGGACGATGTTGCGGCCAATGCGGCCAAAGCCGTTGATAGCGATGCGGATGCTCATGTAATTCTCCCAACTTATTTTGTAGTAATATTACTAACATTATCGCACTAAATCAATTAAATTGATTTATTTGTGTTCCAGATAGGGCATATATTTGTTAATATTACGTAATAAAGTTAAGTAAGAAGGGAATTTATTATGAATGGTGTCATGCACAGTAAAGTCGCGCAGGTAACCCAAGCAATTATTGAGCGTAGTCGTGCATCCCGGGGTGATTACTTGCAGCGCATTGATGCCGCTAAAGGCACCATAGTGAGTCGCTCTAACCTTTCGTGTGGTAATTTGGCCCACGGATTTGCAGCGTGCCCTCAACCTGATAAAGACCGTTTAACCATGATGGACGAGGTCAACGTGGCTATTGTCTCGTCCTATAACGATATGCTTTCAGCGCATCAGCCTTTTGAGCGTTTTCCTCAAATTATTAAGCAGGCGGTGAGGGAAATGGGCAGTGTGGCCCAGTTTGCTGGGGGAGTGCCAGCCATGTGTGATGGCGTTACTCAAGGCCAGCCAGGCATGGAGTTGAGCTTATTTAGTCGAGATATTATTGCCATGTCGACGGCTGTGGCATTGTCTCACAACATGTTTGATGCAATATTGTGTCTAGGTGTGTGTGACAAAATTGTCCCTGGTTTATTAATAGGTGCACTGAGCTTTGGTCACCTTCCCGTTGTGTTTATACCAGCAGGGCCAATGTCTTCGGGTTTGCCTAATCCGGAAAAGGCGCGCATCCGTCAACTGTATGCCGAAGGTAAAGTGGGTCGTGATGAATTATTGGCATGCGAATCTGAGTCTTATCATAGTGCCGGCACATGCACATTTTATGGCACAGCGAATAGTAACCAATTATTAATGGAAGTCATGGGCTTGCATCTACCAGGGGCTTCGTTTGTACCTCCTGATGGTGAGTTCCGCGACGCATTAACCCGTTATGCAGCCCAGCAAGCCGTTAGATTAACCCATTCTTCGCAGCAGCAGAATATGGCTCAAATCGTTTCTGAAAAAACCATGGTGAATGCCATAGTGGCTTTGTTGGCTACTGGCGGTTCTACCAACCACACCATACACCTGATTGCCATTGCCAAGGCTGCAGGCATTATTATTAACTGGGATGACTTTGCTGTGCTGTCTAGCGTAGTGCCCAGTTTGACGCGCATCTATCCCAATGGACAAGCCGACATTAACGTTTTCCATAGTGCGGGTGGTGTACCCTATTTAATTAAAACCCTTTTACATGGGGGCTTCCTGCATGAAGACGTGGAAACCATTATGGGCCATGGCTTAAACCAATACTGTCAGGAACCAAAATTACTGTCGGGTAAGTTAGTTTGGCAACCGGCACCAGAACATAGTGCTGACCTTGAAGTGCTGACCAGCGTCTCTGCACCCTTTTCAAAAACTGGGGGCATGGTGACTTTGCAGGGCAATTTAGGCCGCAGTGTGGCCAAGGTGTCTGCCGTTAAACCAGAACATTGGCTCGTTGAGGCCAAGGCTATCGTGTTTGATTCACAAGCAGGCTTTGAAGAGGCGTTTAAACGCGGGGAATTGGAACGCGACCTTATTGCAGTGCTGCGCTTTCAAGGCCCTCAAGCCTGCGGTATGCCAGAATTACATAAATTGACACCCTATCTGGGGGTCTTGCAAGATCGAGGCTTTAACGTGGCCCTAGTCACTGATGGTCGTATGTCGGGTGCGTCGGGCAAAGTACCGGCTGCTATACACCTTCATCCAGAGGCTAAAGCAGGCGGCTTAATCAGTAAGATAGAAAATGGGGATTTATTGCGCCTAGACTGCCATAATGGGAGCTTAGAATTATTAGTAGATGATCACGTTCTACAAGCTAGACCGGCGGCTCAGCAGGCGCAGACGGAGACATACGGCATGGGCCGAGAATTGTTATCCAACTTGCGGCAGCAGGTGACTAGCGCTGAACTGGGAGCAAGTATTTGTTCCTAAATGAGTGCTGCACTACAAGAGAAATTAATCCCTATGTCTAAATATGACCTAGTCGCCGACATTGGTGCCACCAATGCTCGTTTTGCTTTAACACACGGCAGTTCGCCAGAACTGCTGCGTATTAAGGTGTTAGCCTGTGCAGATTACCCCAACTTACAAACCGCTGTGGCGGATTACCTCGCCAGTGCCAACGCGGTGGGTTTAATTAGCAAAGCTTGTATTGCTATAGCAGGTACCGTGCATCTACCAGAATTTTCCCTGGCTAACAATCATTGGCGGGTTAACAAAGCCCAAGTCAATGCTGCCCTTAAAGTTGAGACCCTGTGGGTTAATGACTTTACCGCCCAAGCTTGGGCGATGTCAGAGATTACCCCTGAGCAACTATTGCTTGTGAAGCCGGGCCAAAGTGAAGCTCGGGGTAATCGATTGGTGATGGGTCCCGGTACTGGCATAGGTGTTGCAGGATTGATTGCCCATGATCAGGGCTGGTTACCCGTCATGGGTGAGGGTGGTCATGTGAGCTTTGCACCAGCCAATCAGCTGCAGTCCAAAATACTGGCTTTCATGTGGCGCCAGTATGGCCATGTCTCAACGGAACGCTTGTTATCGGGTTCAGGTATGATGGATCTATATGCTGCGGTGGCTCACACCAACGCCACTGCGCCGCGCCTAACAAGCCCTGCTGACATTTTACAGCAAGCTCAGCTGGCAACACCTGACGACTTGGCGCAACAAACGTTACATATTTTTTGTGACATGCTGGGTAATGCTGTGGCTAACGGTGCTTTGATGTTTGGTGCAGTGGGTGGGGTTTATTTGACGGGTGGCATTTTACCACGCATGTATGACTTTCTTTTAGCGAGCACGTTCAACCAGAGTTTCATTGACAAGGGCCGGACCTCGACCTATTTGCAGCAGATCCCTATTTTCCTTTGTACGGCTGAGCAACCAGGCTTGCAAGGTGCAGCCATCGCTTTACAACATGAATCAGGACACTAAGATGTTACAACTTGAAAAATCCGAACACTGGAAAAACTTGCAGCAACTGGCAGTGCAATACCGCAGCACGCACCTGCGAGAATTATTTGCTCGTGAGGGTAATCGGTTTAACACTTACTCTATCCAATTACCTAACCTATTGCTGGACTACTCCAAGAATTGTCTAACCCCTGAAATCATGCAGGCATTATTTGGTTTGGCTGAAGACATGGACTTAGCTGCTTCCATAGAGCGTATGTACCGAGGTGAGAAAATTAATACCACCGAAGATCGTGCGGTATTACATACAGCTCTGCGTAACCGCAGTAACGCGCCGGTGTACGTTGATCACATCAACGTGATGGATTTGATCAATAAAGAATTAGCCCATATGCGCGGCTTTGTTGAAAAAGTGCGCAGTGGTGAGTGGCATGGTTACTCGGGTAAGCGTATTACTGATGTAGTTAATATTGGTATTGGGGGGTCTAATTTAGGCCCTAAAATGGTCACTCAGGCGTTACGTTCGTACGCAGATTCGACCATTCGAGTGCACTTTATTTCTAATGTAGATGGTGTGGAAATTGCTGAAATTTTACGCCCACTTAAGGCTGAGCAAGTCTTGTTTGTGGTGGCATCTAAAACCTTTACCACCAGTGAAACCATGACCAATGCTCAAACTGCACGCAATTGGCTCATGGCGTCGGCTTTTGATGAGCGCGCAGTACAACACCACTTTGTGGCCGTATCATCCAACACTGAAGCGGTGCAAGACTTTGGTATTGATAGAGAGTTTATGTTCTCTATGTGGGATTGGGTGGGTGGTCGATATTCTATTTGGTCGGCCATTGGTTTGCCCATTGCGCTGTATCTGGGGTTTGACAGGTTCGAAGAGTTGTTAACCGGCGCCCATGACATGGATCGTCACTTTAGAGATGCGCCAGCACCAGAAAACATGCCTACGGTTATGGCTCTAGTGAGTATTTGGAATGGACTGCTGCATGGGGCTCAAAGTCATGTCATCTTGCCTTACGATCAACCCTTATCTACCTTTACTGCCTATATTCAGCAAGCGGATATGGAGAGTAATGGTAAACATGTGGACCGCCAAGGTAATGCAGTGGGTTATCACACGGCCTCTGTTGTTTGGGGGCAGTTAGGCATTGACGGGCAGCATGCATTTTATCAATTGTTGCACCAGGGTAACGTCATCGTGCCAGCAGATTTTATTGGCTCTTTAGCGAGTTCTACTCCCGTTAAAGGTCATCATGAAAACCTTATGGCCAATTTCTTTGCCCAGACTGAAGCCTTAATGAATGGTATCAATGCGGCAGAAGTTGAAGGTCAATTGCAGGCTCAAGGTTTAGATCCGCAGGCAATTGAAAAGCTGTTGCCCCATAAGGTTCACCAAGGCAATCGACCTAGTAACACCTTGTTGCTTAAACAGGTAGACCCAAGAAACTTGGGGGCCCTAATTGCCCTCTATGAACACAAGATATTTGCCCAAGGAGTCATTTGGGATCTGTGTTCTTTTGATCAATGGGGAGTTGAGTTAGGCAAAACCCTTGCTAAGGGTATCTTACAAGAAATTGAAGGCGAGGCAGGCCATCTTCACGATGACTCTACCAATGCCTTGATTGATTATTTTAAGGACTCTCGCGATTAGTGGCTAGGTTGCTGCCAGTTCAGCAGCCTGCCTAGCTAGTGCCTCTATTGCTTGCCAATCGCCTTGCTCCACTAGCGCTGCTGGAGTGAGCCAAGTACCCCCTACACACATCACGTTACTTAAGGCCAGGTAGTCTGCTGCATTCGTTGGCTTAATGCCCCCCGTTGGGCAAAACTTGAGTTCACTAATAGGGCCTCCAATGGCCTTTAAAAAGCTAGTACCACCCACTACTGCCGCAGGAAAGAGTTTAAACCGTCGATAGCCTAATGCCATAGCTTCCATGGCTTCGCTGACACTGGCGATGCCAGGTAATAATGGTACTTCGCTTTGGCTGCCGTGGAGTAAAAGTTCTGCGGTAAAACCTGGGCTCACAATAAAATCAGCCCCAGCTGCAACACAGGCCTCATATTGTTCTGGTGTAAGTACAGTGCCAGCACCAATAATGGCTTCGGGTAGCGCCTGCTTGAGTTGTTTAATGGCGCTTAAGCCGTACTCGCTGCGCAGCGTGATTTCTAACACATTGAGGCCACCCTTAACCAGTGCACTGCAAATGCCTAAGGCTTGCTCTGGGTTTTCTAGCGTGAGTACAGGGATTACCGGCGCACTCTCACAAATGCTGTCTATACGGGCAGTATTGGCACGCATGAGTTGGCTTTGGTTACTGCCTCGTTGGTCGGTTGAAGACATTTATGGACACCAGTGAATAGTTAGTGGGGTTTCTAATACTGCAAAAATAGGCATGTTAAGAGGGTCTGCTAGGGTTATTGCCTGTTGCAAAATCCGTTGCTTTTCTGGGCCCTCGATGTGCAAGTGTTTGTGTCGAGCGTTGAGTAAGGTAGGTCCGGTTAAAGACATGCGTTGGGTGGGTTCAACGGGGGCCTGAGTACTAATGCAGTGTTGTGATAGGGGCGCAGCCAAAGCCTCATCAAGGTGGGGACAATGGGGGAATAATGAGGCAGTATGGCCATCATTTCCCATGCCCAGAACCAACACGTCCAGGGGCCATTGCATGCCTTCAAGGGCAGTTTGGCAGTCTTTTTGACCCAAGTGAGCACTGCCTTGTTGGTTGAATAATGGAAAAAAAGTGGCGCTCGTGGCATTGTTTTGCAATAAACTTGAACGCAGCAGCGCAGCATTACTAAATGAGCTGTGCTCGTCTACCCAGCGTTCGTCAGCCAGGGTAATGTCCACTCGATGCCAATCTAACTGCTGTAAGCTGAGCTGTTTCAACATGGCTAATGGTGTGCGGCCACCGGAAACTGCAAGGCTTGCTCTTGGCTGAACAGCTAGCGCTTGGGCTAATTGTTGGGCTATTTTTTGAGCCAAAGAAAGTGCAAGTAATGTTGAGTTTTCGCAGTGCATCCATTGTGTGTTGGGTGCAAGAAATTCTGGTCTAGCAGTCTTCATACCATCGATGTCCGTGGGTTTCTATCATGTTGCAGGCCTGTTGTGGCCCATTAGTTCCTGCAGGGTAATCTTCAAGGGGAAGCTCGGCACTGTGCCAAGCTTGACGCACTTGGTCGCACCACTGCCACGCAAGCTCGACCTCATCGCGGCGTACAAATAAGCTTTGGTTGCCCTTGAGAGCTTCTAGTAATAGCCGCTCATAAGCGTCTGGAATACGCGCTTCAGATTGGGTTTGGGCAAAGTCTAAATGTAACGGATCGCGGCGCAGCTGCATTTGTTTACCGATGCCTTGTTCTTTGGTCAGCACCTGTAAAGAAATACCTTCATAAGGCTGTAGCCGGATGACAAGTTGGTTTTGTGCAATGTTGGCTTGATCTGGGTCAAAGATATAATGGCTGTTGGATTTATAATGAATAATGATCTCTGTGACTTTGCTGGCCATGCGCTTGCCTGTGCGCAAGTAGAAAGGGGTGCCAGTCCAGCGCCAATTAGAAATATCTGCACGCAGGGCAATAAATGTTTCCGTATCGCTGCTGGTGTTAGCGTCGTCTTCGTTTAGGTAACCGGGCGCTGGCTGTTGCTGAAACTGGCCATCGGTATACTGTCCCAATATTAGGTGAGTCGCTATTTTTGCTGGTTCGATGGGCTGCAATGCGCGTAATACCTTGACCTTTTCGTCACGGATACTATTAGCATCAAGTTGAGACGGTGGATCCATTGCCACCATGCAAAGTAGTTGGAGCAGGTGGTTTTGAACCATGTCTCGCATTTGACCCGCTTTATCAAAATACCCCCATCGGCCCTCAATGCCTACGTCTTCGGCGACACTAATTTCTACATAATCGATGTATTGGTGATTCCATTGGTTCTCAAATAGCGGGTTGGCAAAGCGCAGTGCAATCAAGTTTTGTACGGTTTCTTTACCTAAATAGTGGTCGATGCGGAAAATCTGTTGTTCTGCAAAATATAAAGCCAGCTTGTCGTTGATCACTTTTGATGAAGCAAGGTCATGGCCGATGGGTTTTTCCACTACAATGCGACTCTGTGGGTTGATCGCATTAGCGCTGTGTAAGTGCTGACATATATCGCTATATAGGCCGGGTGGTGTGGCTAGGTAGTAGGTAATCTGAGGGTGCCAAGAGACCAGCTTTTGCTGCAGTGCTATGTAATCAGCCGCTTGGGTAAGATCCACTTGGCAGTAGTTTAGGCGTTGTAAAAACCGTGACAATGAATGCGCGTCCAGTTGATCTGCGCCTAGGTATTGGATTAGGGTATGCTCAATGCGCTGCTTTAGTTGGTCGATACTTAGGACGCTGCGAGCTACAGCCATGATGTTTAAGTCTTCGCTCAAAAGTTGAGCGTGGTCGAGTTGGTAGAGGGCAGGCATCAGTTTGCGAAGTGATAAATCACCTAATGCGCCAAACAATACAAAACTATGGCTTAATAGGCCGTTCGCTGTTGTATGCTCACCTAACGAGTGACTGTCTGACATGTTCAAAAAACCCTTTTGTGTAAATTAGACTGGTAATAATACTCTTAAATCTAAATAAAAGTCACAAAAATATATAAAATGTTGGTAATATTACGGACATAATATTAATTAATCACCTAAATCTGATCTTACTATGACCATTAACAGCAATTTACTTCAACGCCTATCTACCCAGCAGGAGCAGCTCAATCGATCTGAGCGTAAAGTTGTGCAAGTGATTGTGGCTGATCCGCAATCGGCAACTCGCATGAGTATTGCGGCTTTGGCAGAGTTAGCTCAAGTGAGTGAACCTACGGTTAATCGCATGTGTCGCAGTTTTGGGCTTAAGGGTTACCCAGACTTCAAATTAGAACTGGCTCAAAGTATGGCGCGTGGTACGCCCTATGTGAGCCAAAGTGTCAATCAGAATGACACTGCAGCCCAATACACAGACAAAATATTTACCAGTACCATGGTCAGTTTAGATGCCGCCAGGCAGCAAGTTGACAGCAAAGCTATTGAGCGAGCTGTGGATTACTTAAGTCAAGCTCAGCAGATATGTTTTTGTGGCATGGGTGCTTCAGGTGCGGTCGCTCAAGATGCGCTCCACAAGTTTTTTCGTTTCAATATTCCGGTTGTGGCGCATAATGATTCGCTGATGATGCGCATGATGGCTGCGGCCTGCAAACGGGGTGATGTGTTGGTACTATTGTCCTTTACTGGCCGCACCAAAGAAATGGTAGAGGTGGCTCGCATTGGTCGTGCTGCAGGTGCAGTGGTCATTGCAGTGACGGCCATCGGTTCACCTTTGGCCCAGCAAGCGACTTTGGTGTTAGGTGTTGAGGCGCCAGAAGATACCGACGTGTATATGCCTATGCAATCTCGTACCATCCAGCTCACCCTGATCGATGTACTGGCTACCGGGGTTATATTGCGTCGCGGGGAAGATTTTCATGAACACTTAAAAACCATTAAGCAGAGTTTAGCCAGCACGCGTTTACCTTTAGTGGAGGAGTAATGACCTTTCTATAGGTTGAGTTCGTTGCTGGCTGAGTAACTGGCTTAGCAGTATAACGCCGCAGACGCGCATAAAAAAACCGCAGCTGGCTTTCGCGAGTGCGGTTTTTTAATTGGCCTAGAGGTTTATAAGCGGTCGAGCTGGGCCCGAATCTCCGCTAACTTTTCAGTCATTATACGTTCTAGGTGGATGAGATTCTCAGTAATGGCTTCTTTACTATCCACTACTTTCTTTTCTTCATGGGCGAGCTTATTGAGCTCAGTCAGCGCCCGCAGCAGGAAGGGAGAGATTTCACTCACTTCTTGCCATTGCTGGCGCCCAGAGTCGACCATTACCGTGCGGGTAGCACGACCAAAGCGAAATTTCTTACTGCGGGGCAAAAACGAGCCTTTTTCGCGCTTGTAGTAAATTTTCAGAATATCAAAGTCGCCTTCCTGGCGCAGGGTGTATTTGCTAATAGATTCAAAGCTGGTGATGCCCATTTCCATAAGCGTGGTGTGTTGAGACATAATTTTTCTCCTTAGAGATTAAAAGTTAAAATTTTCCTATGAAAATCAATGACTCAACAAATTATTGTAAGGTAGGCTCTGGCGGCCCTGCCTTGCTGGTCTGACGGCTTGTGAATAAAACGATCAATGTCGACACAAATCATCATGGGGGTGGTTTTCAGTGACACTATTATAACCGATTAGTGGTTAAATAGTAACCAAAAACACGGCGATATGGCAGCAAGTCAGTGCATAAGCCGGATTGATTCGATAAATAGTTATATGAACTTCACCTAAGCATTTTTTGCGGTATACTCGAGCTTAAATTATAGCTTTACCCATGAGTGTGGTTGCCACAAGCTGCACTAAATAAGGATCTTCCTTCTTATGTCTGGTGTCATCCCCATTGATGAAGGCGTCGAGCGTCTACCTCTCAAAGAATATACAGAAAAAGCGTATTTAGATTATTCCATGTATGTCATTTTAGACCGGGCATTGCCTCACATTGGTGATGGTCTAAAGCCAGTACAAAGGCGAATAATTTATGCAATGTCTGAATTAGGTTTAAAAACCTCGGCTAAGTATAAAAAATCAGCGCGTACTATTGGCGACGTATTGGGTAAGTTTCACCCCCATGGTGATAGTGCCTGTTACGAGGCCATGGTGCACATGGCTCAAACTTTTTCTTACCGTTACACCCTGGTTGACGGCCAAGGTAACTGGGGGTCTGCAGATGACCCAAAATCGTTTGCCGCTATGCGCTACACAGAGGCCAAACTCACAAGTTATGCCGATGTATTGCTGGGTGAGCTAGGGCAGGGTACGGTAGATTGGGGTCATAACTTCGACGGCACACTACAAGAACCTTTAGTGCTACCAGCCCGTGTGCCTAACGTCCTACTTAACGGGGCCACAGGTATCGCAGTGGGTATGGCCACCGACATTCCACCACACAACTTGCGTGAAGTGGTGTCGGCTTGTATTCATTTACTAGACAATCCTGGTGCCACTACGGAGCAATTGTTTGAATTTGTACAAGGGCCTGACATGCCCACTACGGCAGAGATAATCAGCCCACGCAGTGACCTGCTGCAGATGTACAAAACTGGACGTGGCAGTATTCGTATGCGTGCGGTGGTGGAATATGAAGATGGTGACATCGTTATTACCGCATTGCCTTATCAGGTGTCTGGCGCCCGCATATTAGAGCAAATTGCGGCGCAAATGCAGGCAAAAAAGTTGCCCATGGTGGCAGATTTACGTGATGAATCAGATCATGAAAAGCCCACTCGTTTGGTGATTGTGCCGCGTTCAAATCGGGTAGATACACAGCAGCTATTAAGCCACTTGTTTGCTACCACAGATCTAGAACGTTCTTATCGAGTTAACTTAAACCTCATTGGCGTGGATGGTAAACCC
>TARA_B110000211_G_scaffold83324_1_pt1 | contig 19490 bp, 13 predicted proteins | sample TARA_B110000211 | Tara Oceans TARA_B110000211 (sample SAMEA4397516) | marine metagenome | biome: Polar Biome; feature: [DCM] deep chlorophyll maximum layer (ENVO:01000326); material: water (ENVO:00002006), including particulate matter (ENVO:01000060) such as... | depth 30 m
TAGGTTTTAAATCCTCTTGGTTAAGCACGAAATACACAGTCAACCTCTCTCCTACACTTATTCTTAGCCTTTTAGCTATGGTTTCGGAAAGCATTATGTGCTTCTTTACCTGTAAAGAGTCTGCAGACAGCGTAGTCCCCTTCACTAATTTATCATTGAAGAAAGTCCAATCAAAATCCGAAGAAACACCTTTAATTATAGCGCCTTCTACGTCTTTTTTTGTTTCTAATATCCCGGGCTTAATAGCGAATTTCTGGACATGCTTAACAGAGCTTATTTTTTTGATCTCACTGACAAGTGAATCATTGGTTAACATAGGAATGGACTCTTTGCTTTGAGCTCCGGAGTTTTGACTTATCTGCACATGAGAACCGAAACCGACTACTTTATCTCTAACCTCATTCTGAAAACCTATCACTATAGCTATGCTTATAAGCATCACTGCTATCCCCAGAGCCACAGCTCCTGTGGCTATATGAATAATAGGCCGTGAAAAGCCTTTTTTAAAGCCCTTTCCCGAGCTAATTCGTTTTGATATGTACCAGTAAAAGTTCGTCATATAAAGTCGCCTGCAAAAGTAAGCCAAGCTACATTAGAATAGCTAATTCTCGGTTTATCTATCTTAATTTAATCAAAGTTAAAATAGCTAAGCTATAGTGAACAACATTTTATTCAAAGAGAATTCAAATTCTAGTTTATTGGTTAGAAACATTTTTGATCTTTGAAGAAAGCTGACACGGTTTTTGTAATCGACCTTATCATGAAATTTATTTTATACTCTATCTCTCTTCTCATTCTTTCATGCGCCCTTAAGGTGGATACTGATTCCACATCAGTTTCGGAACTTAAAAATGACGCGGTGCACGTTCCTAAAAGAGAAAATTGTTTAATGCCACTTTCGGAAAATTTCAAAACTGGTGCAGACCAGATAATAAAAGTAGTAGAGCTGCTCAGAGATAAAAATGTAGGCCTAGTAGGCAACCCTTCCTCACAGATAAATGGTGTTCATCTAGTGGACACTTTAATGGCTCATGGAATAGCATTGCAACGCATTTTCTGCCCTGAGCATGGATTTAGAGGTGAAGGCGCTGCGGGCGCAATAATTAATGACTCTAAAGATGAGAAAACAGGGCTTCCTATTAGTTCTCTCTATGGGAAAAATAAAAAACCCTCGTTAGAATTACTTAAAGGCTTAGATGTACTCGTCTTCGATATTCAAGATGTAGGAGTTCGGTTCTACACGTATATCTCTACTCTACATTACATTATGGAGGCAGCAGCTGAAGTTGGGATAGAAGTACTGGTGCTAGATAGACCGAACCCGAATGCACATGTGATAGATGGACCTATTCTAAATCCTGATTTCAAATCATTTATAGGAATGCACGCGATTCCAGTCTGTCACGGAATGACTATAGGGGAATATGCTCTTATGATTAACGGAGAAGGTTGGTTAGAGAAAGGACTCTCTTGTGATTTGAGAATTATTTCATGCAAAGAATACACTCATTCTACCAGGTATTTCTTACCAGTAAAACCAAGCCCCAATTTACCGAACTACAAAAGTGTAATTCTATATCCTTCACTGTGCTTTTTTGAAGGGACCTCAGTTAGTGTAGGGCGCGGTACAGATAATCCCTTTCAGGTTTACGGTCATCCAAAACTTAGAGGAGACGGAACTTTCTTCACTCCCGAACCTCGAAAAGAGGCTCCTACCCCAAAGCTAAAGGGCATAAGATGTAACGCTTATTCTTTTAATGACAATGACACTGAAAACTATATCTGCTCAGCTCAACTCAATTTAAATAGTATACTGGAGGCTCATGAAGTTTTAGGTGAAGATTTATTCAGTAGGCCTAATTTCTTCGATTTATTGGCAGGAAGTGATAACTTAAGAAAACAAATTTCAGAAGGAAAAAATGAGGCGCAAATAAGAGAATTATGGCACGATGGACTTCAAGAGTTTAAAAAAACACGATCGAAATACCTTCTATACCCTTAAAAATCGGTAATTTCACAAATTCTAAATTAGACTTATGTATAAGAAAATTCTCATTTTTTTAATCCTTGATGTGCTGCTTTTCGCTTCTTGTAAAAAAGAAGTTCCCCTTAACGATTTAACCTATACATGTGAATGTGGAAGCTTATCTCTTGATGGCACTGAATATCAGCTTACCGATGCTCATTGGGTAACTTTAGCCAATGATACAGATGATTTTGGGTCGGATATTATTACGGGGAAAGACTATTACACTACTACTAAAATAGAATTAGAAGGAGAAGTAGAGCCTCATCATTTAAATATGAGAGTAGTTATTCCAGCGCTCAGTGAAGGTGATCTTTTAGGCTTAAGTAATGTAAGACTCTTCCAAGCTCATCCAGATTCTAATAATGTGACTTTTGTAATTGAGGAGGTAAATTTCAATTCTCTTTCTCCTTTAACTAAATATGTCGTTACTGCTGGAGCTTTTGAATTGACTCAAGGTGAGCCAGGCATAGTGGCTGATGATATTACATTTCAATTAGATATAGCCCCTTCATTAGACGGGTTAACTCCTTTGACCACCTCATCTTCTTTCAGCGGTAGTTTTCTAGCTGATAAAGAAGAACTTTAATTCTCTTCTAAAGCACTTTCTTTCTCTTTCAAATAGTTGAATAGAAACGTTAGTTGAGAGTCTACATCTTTCTGAACGTCTGACTTATCCATGGCCACATGAATATCAGGAATAATACCTGAATACTCAGAACACAACTTGTTATTCAAAATATACTTTACTCGGGGCACTCTTATAACAAAACCTGTTTTAGGTAATTCTACATGCACAAAATAACCTGCATAATTAACTTTCCCGCTTCCTCTGGTTTCGGTGCCAATTAATTGTGTTCTAGGGTAATTTTCTTTCAGTATAGCAGCAGCATCACTAGCGCAGCTAAATGTAGTCCCATCTATAAGAATAAATAACTCTCCAGAGTAGCGCTGTCTGGCTGATTTATAATGAGCTCCTTTCCTCCCTTTGAAATCATCTCCATAATCTTCCCTAAACACGAAATTTTCTAGCCCCATCGATTTCAACTTCTCCTTCCGTTCGTTTTGAATTCCGCTGACTGTTCTAAAATCAATCTTCTTAATTACTTCCAGTTCATACTTATCGGAGGTTGATACTCCAAAAGACTCTAAAAGAATATTCTGCAGATTTTCTTGTCCTCCTCCGTTATCTCTTAAATCCAAAACGAGTTCAGAAATATCCTGTTTATCTAGTTCTTTAAATATGGACTTCAATTTTATTTTCCACCATAGTGGAGACTTCTGATTAAAATTAGAAACAGATAACACGGTTATTCCATTCATACAACTTAGATCAAATGGCCCCGAATTAAAGTCCTCTAAAAAAGATGTTTTTAAAAATTCATTTCGATTTAACGCTTTGGCTATTTCATGGAATTCTCTGCCATTTTCCAGATAAGTAATGCTGTAGGAACTTCTAAACCCATTATAAAGTGTGAAATAGAACCAAAAATCATCAGACAGCCATTCACTGCTAGAGGTGTTATGTTCTCCGTCTACCATAGACACTATAGCCAAATCTTCTAGAATAGATTTAATAGGAATATTATTTATTTTGAATATTTCTCTTCTTTGAACTTCTTCATACCGCAACCCAATAGTACCTGTAACAACAGCTGTAGAATCGAAAAACTGTAATTGGTAGGGAAAAAACTCTCCATATTGAATAATTTCCTTTGTTCTCTCCGAAGAAAATTTAACATTACTATGACCATCATTAAGAAGCTTCAAAAATCCATTAAAAATGAAAAAGGCATCACTCTCAGAGTAATATTCTGACTTTAATCCACTCTTTATTATTTCAACCTTAGATGAATCCACTTCCGAGGAATTAGGATGAATCTCCTGTAAATGACTAAATAAAAACTCTATATCTGAATAAACATCTTTCTTTGAGAAATCTGAAAATGACTGAGTACTTCCTGACGCAGAAAGGAATAAAATGAATAATATTGTAAATAAACTTTTCAATAACTTGTGTGATTTATCTTTTACGTAGCTCCTCTATTTTAGTTGCTTAGAGATCAGATAAAAAGTTTGGCGTGTTTTTGGTAACCGCTTTAGAAAAACTGACGTATCCAAGCACATTATACTTATGAAAACCATTTTAAACATATCTTTCATCTTCATTATCAGCATCATTACTAATGATATTAGTGCTCAAAATGAATACCTCGCTCGTTCTTGGCCGAATGGAAACCCCATGGTAGTGTATTTTCTAGAATCCGGAAGTCAAGAAATTCTTAAAGAACAAGTATTCTATAAGAATGGTCAGTTAGACTATGAAGGAAGTTATGAGAGTGGAGTAGAGCACGGCTTTTGGACCTATTACTGGGAGAACGGTTCAATGAAATCTCAAGAGTTTTATCAAAATGGTCTTGAAGAAGGCACCATGTATGACTATGATAAATTAGGTGACAAGCACACCGAGTACATCTATACAAGAGGAGTGTTAGTCAGCAAGACTTCGATTAACTAAAGCCTATGATTTTTCCTTTACTATTACAAAACACCTCTCTGTTTTAACATTCTAAATTCCTGAAAACTAGCCAAACGCAGGTGATAAAAACATCTCTTTCCCGAATTGAGAACATGGCAACTTCAGGTTTTGACGTGTTTTTTTTTAATCTTATAGCAGTATGGGATTGACAGCGAATAGAATATCCCCGGCTGATTGTGGTTCATGTGTAAAATAAACTCTTTCTTTTTTTCTACTTTGAATAATCTCTAAGGGCTAATTAAGGTTTTCTTTTCTATCCAGTACATTTCTTTCTCAGGCCGCAGAATAGATTTACAATGATTTTTAAATCAAAAAAAGAGGTCCTCAAATTGAAGACCTCTTAAAATTTATGCATAAAACCCTTAACTAAAGGCCTTCATTCTTTCTTATTAAGTTAAGCGCTGAACCTTCTTTGAACCATTCTATCTGAGATTCATTGTAAGTATGGTTTAACTTGATTTCATTTTTAGATCCATCTTTATGAACTGCCTCTAGCGTTAACTGTTTCCCTGCCGTGAATGTGTCAAGGTCTAAGAAATTAAGCGTATCGTCTTCCTGAATTAAATCGTAATCAGTCTCGGTGGAAAATGTTAAACCTAACATTCCCTGCTTCTTAAGATTAGTTTCATGGATTCTAGCAAAAGACTTTACTACAACTACCATAACACCTAAATGTCTCGGCTCCATGGCTGCATGTTCTCTAGAAGAACCTTCACCATAGTTATGATCTCCCACTACAACGGTAGAAACCCCGTCTGCCTTATATCCTCTCGCTGTAGCTGGAACCTCACCGTACTCGCCTGTTAACTGGCTCTTTACCTTGTTGGTCTCCATATTAAATGCATTCACAGCTCCTATCAGACAGTTATTAGAAATATTATCTAAATGTCCTCTATACCTTAACCATGGACCTGCCATAGAAATGTGGTCTGTGGTACATTTTCCATGTGCTTTAATTAGCAGTTTCATTCCTGTTATATTCTCACCATTCCATGGCTTAAATGGACTTAAAACCTGCAATCTTTCAGAGTCATCTTTTACTTCAATCTGCACTTGAGACCCATCTGCAGCGGGCTCTATATAACCATTATCTTCAACATCAAATCCTTTAGGCGGAAGCTCAAAACCGGTAGGCTCATCTAACTTTACTTCCTCCCCATCCTTATTTACTAATGTATCGGTAAGTGGGTTAAAGTCTAATCTTCCGCTAATAGCTATAGCTGCTACCATTTCTGGTGATGACACAAATGCGTGTGTGTTCGGGTTTCCGTCTGCTCGCTTTGCAAAGTTTCTATTAAACGAGTGAACGATGCTGTTTTTAGGAGCATTTTTAGGGTCACTGTATCTAGCCCACTGACCTATGCATGGACCACAGGCGTTAGTGAAAATAGTGGCATCTAAATCTTCAAATATGTTCAAAAGACCATCTCTAGCAGCTGTATATCTTACTTGTTCAGACCCTGGGTTTATTCCTAATTGAGATTTCATTGGTAGTCCCTTATCCAAAGCCTGTTTAGCCACAGAAGCAGCTCTACTTAAATCTTCGTAAGATGAGTTAGTACATGACCCTATTAACCCCCACTCTACATCTAACGGCCAATCATTAGCTACCGCTTTAGCGTTCATCTCTCCTACTGGTGTAGCTAAATCTGGAGTAAACGGTCCGTTTAGGTGTGGCTTTAAATCATCTAAATTAATTTCTATTACCTGATCAAAGTACTCCTCTGGATTAGCATATACCTCTGGGTCTCCAGTTAAATGTTCTCTAATTCCATTAGCAGCATCTGCCACCTCGTCTCGTCCTGTAGCTCTTAGGTATCTTTCCATAGAATCATCATAACCGAAAGTAGAAGTAGTAGCTCCTATTTCTGCTCCCATGTTACAGATAGTTCCTTTTCCTGTTCCAGATAATCCTATAGCTCCTTCTCCGAAGTATTCTACGATAGCATCTGTTCCACCTTTAGCAGTTAAAATACCTGCTACTTTAAGGATTACATCTTTGGAAGCTGTCCATCCGCTAAGTTTTCCTGTTAGCTTAATTCCTATTAGTTTAGGAAATTTAAGCTCCCAAGCCATTCCTGCCATTACATCTACGGCATCTGCTCCACCTACTCCGATGGCTACCATACCAAGTCCTCCTGCATTTACTGTATGCGAATCAGTACCTATCATCATTCCTCCAGGAAAAGCGTAGTTTTCTAAAACTACTTGATGTATGATTCCTGCTCCGGGCTTCCAGAATCCTATCCCGTACTTATTAGATGCCGACTCTAAGAAGTTAAACACTTCACTAGACTGATTAATCGCATTCTGAAGATCTTTATCTGCTCCCATTTTAGCTTGAATCAAGTGATCCAAGTGCACTGTAGAAGGAACAGAAACCTTTTTCTTTCCTGCTTGCATGAATTGCATAAGTGCCATTTGAGCTGTAGCATCCTGCATTGCTACACGGTCTGGAGCAAAATCTACATATGATTTACCTCTCTGAAAAACGGTACTCGCGTCTCCATCCCAAAGATGGGAATAAAGAATTTTTTCTGAGAGAGTTAGTGGTTTTCCAACAGCTTTTCTCGCTGCTGCTACTCTACTAGGGTAACGGTCATAGACCGCTTTTATCATATCTATGTCAAATGCCATTCTGTTAAATTTTATCGGTGCTCAAAAGTACTCATTACTATGGAATTCAGCGTTGCAACGCTCTGTCTTAATAAGTTAATAAACAAACCCTTATACCGTGTATTTAATACGCGGAGTTTTCAAAGTTCTAGTTTCTCGAAAAAAAACGAAGATTTACTCATCTATTTCTTAGCCGAAATCTTATGCTTTATTCACTTTGGTCTATGTGATCAAACCTTAATTTTACTCTTGTGAAAAGAAAAGCAGTTATCGAGAATATAAATGTGGCTATTAAGTCAGTGAGAGCACAACTTCTAAGGACTACTCTTACAGTTCTTATTATAGCAATAGGTATCACGGCTTTAATAAGCATAATCACTGCCACCACTGCACTAGAGAAGAAAATAAGCAGTGAATTCACCTCTCTAGGCACCAATACATTTATTATTAAAGCAAATAACACCAGAGGAAGACGAAGAGGTCAAGTCAATAAAAAGTATACCGATATTAGCTACTCTGAAGCCAAAGAATTCAAACGAGAATATCCTAGGGAAGATCTAGTAAGCATTACAGCCATGGCCAAATTTGGAGCTACGGTTAAACACCTTTCTGAATTAACAAACCCTAACGTAATGGTTAATGGAGTAGATGAGAATTATTTAGAACTCTCTGGCTACTCTATAGCATCTGGTAGGAATTTTTCTAGGACTGAAATCTCTTTAGGGAACAATGTAGTGGTGATGGGCTCAGATATAGTCAAAAAGCTATTTACAAACCCTGAAACAGCTGTCGGCTCCCACATATCTATAGACTCTCGAAAGTTCACTGTCATAGGAATTTTGGCCTCTAAGGGAAATACTCTGAATTTAAGTGGTGACAATCAATGTCTAATTCCTGTAAGCGTTACTAGAAAATCATACGAAACTAAATCTACAGAGTACAGAACAAATGTGATGGTGAATGACCCGAGAGAGTTAGATGACGCCATCCAAGTGGCTATGGGCAACATGAAACTTATTAGAAAAGACGGCATTAGCGAAGAGTCCTTTCAAATTAACAAAGCCGATAGTACTGCAAATATGGTTATAGAAAACCTGAGTAATGTCACCGTGGCTGCCACTGTCCTGGGCTTTATAACTCTCTTGGGGGCCGGCATAGGGTTAATGAATATCATGTTGGTTTCAGTAACCGAAAGAACTAAAGAAATAGGAGTGAGAAAAGCTATAGGAGCCAGTGCTTCTTTAATTAAGCAGCAGTTTTTAATCGAGGCTATAATCATAGGTCAAATAGGAGGTATAGTAGGAATAGTTTTCGGGGTGTTATTCGGAAATATAACTGCTCTTTTCTTAAGCACAGGTTTTACAGTGCCATGGATGTGGCTTTTTATAGGTGTCGCACTTTGTTTTGTGGTTAGTTTAGTTAGCGGATATTACCCTGCTAAAAAAGCGTCTGAACTTGACCCTATAGATGCTCTAAGGTATGAGTAAAATTCTGGAATATTCTTTTTCTATTAAAGGCCTAGCAGCCTCTAAATCTTTCTGCTGAAGAAAACGAATGACCTCTCCAGTAGCTAGATGCTCGGATAACTTAACTGGCACTAAATCGCTAAACCCAGAGAAATTTTTTTCAAAGAGTGATTTAAATTGCAGTTCATACTCCTGCTGCAGCTGGATTAATGTTTCTACTATTTTTATAAGCCGTCTAATGCATAAAGTGGATGCTAGCTGACCTCTTAAAATAGATTGGTTTGTCTCGAAGTCCTTCAATAGGTCAAGGAAATCTGAACCGATCAACTTAATATCCTCATATAGATCTAAAGATTTATTCTCTTTGCTATTTATGTATTGCTCTTGTATTTCGAAAAGCCTATTCAGCTTTCTAATCCTAGCAGCGTAAAGCTGTTTAACTACAGGGTTTCGAAGAAAATAATCACGTAACTGAAATATATGGTCTTCGACTATCTCTTCTAAAACATCCTTTGGCGGAATTTCTGTTAACTGAAGGGTATTTAATACTTGAGAAATTTCCAATAGTTAATCTTATTTTTGTTAGAGAACTGTTAAACCTTGAATGAGCCTAACCTACTTTGTATATTTGTACATCAAAAATAGCACGAAATGAAAATACTTTTTAGCTTTCTAACTTTATTCTTATTAACGGCCGCTGGCTGCGAATCTGCAGCTTCTGATGCCTCGAATGATGAGAAATCAATTTCTACTAAAAATGCAGAGGATACTTCTTCTTCGCAAGTTTCTAAATCTTCATCTATTGATTACACAGATAAAAATGAAATAGGAGATATTTCAGGTGATTTCACTATTAATGGAACTATTACCAATGGAGCCACTGTGGAAGGAAAACTTGTGAGAATTTATGAAACTGAAGGAAAAGATATTTTCATCTTAGACAGTACTATAGTAAAAAACGGGGCTTTCACCCTGAATCTCAAGGATGCCAAAATAGGTGTTCATAAAATTGGGTTTAAAAAATATCAGCTAGGTGAATTCATTCTAAATCCCAATGAAAAGAGCATTAACCTTTCTGGTAATGCTTTCAATATAGAGAGAACAATTAAAATAACGAATTCAGAGGAAAACAAGGCGCTTACAGAACATAAGAGTGCCTTAAATAAGCACAAGGCTGAACTGAAAAAAATCAGAGGGATGAAGGCATCTACAGATGTTAAACTGAAATTAATTTATGAGCAAGAAAAAACGCTTAAAGTTCAGCAAGACGTTATGGCTGAAAGTTATCCGAATACATTCTTCGCTAAGATGATTAGAAGAATGCAGAGCCCGAATAGATTTGACCAAGGAAATTACTGGAAGGACATCGACTTCTCTGATGAGTCTTTAGTGAGAAGTATGGCCCTTAATGATAGGATACAAGATTACATGAGGATTCATGCTAGTAAGGATAGAGAGAATGGATTTTACAATGCTGCTGATGAAATTCAAGATAAAGCATCGGTTAACGATAAGGTCAAATACTTCATGCTGTTTACTATGATGGAAGGATTTTACACAAGCGGAATGGAAGATGAGGCATTCTATATAGCTGATAATTATTTGAATGATAATGCTTGTAGTGATTCAGATGTAGCCAATATTATGAAGCGCAGGAAACAGGATTTAAAGAGTCTTAAAATTGGAAATACTCCTGCAGATTTTACCATTTTGGATGAAAACGGAAAAAGCGTAAACCTAAGAACGGTGGCAGCTAAAAATGATCTAACTCTAGTTATGTTTTGGGCTTCCTGGTGTCACAAGTGTGAACAAGAGATGCCAGTAATCAAGAAAATATATGATGCTCACAAAGCTAAAGGATTCGAGATAATAGGAGTCTCTGTAGACATGGAAAGGAATGCATGGCTGAACGGAATAAAAGCGAAACAGTGTAACTGGATCAACGTAAGTCAACTGGAAGGATGGCAAAGTGATGTAGCTAGGGATTACCGAATTGCAACTACTCCAGTGATGTTCCTTTTAGACTCTAAAGGTGAATTATTACTGAAGCCAGACAGAGCTTTCAAGCTGGAGAAATGGATGAACGAAAATTTCAACTAGACCTTTAAAAAACTCTGTAAATAATATAATTGGGAGTAATGAGATCAGCTGATTTTGTTCTCCCAATTTTTATATAACTCCAGTATTATCCCGTCTGACAAACCGACTTTAGGCACCTTGATTTCGTCAACTAATGCCGACTTCATAATTCTCGTGTAAATTTCTGCGGCTATTACTATTACATCTGCCCTATCAGGTTTTAGGCCTAATTTACTAATTCGTTCCTCATAGGTGTAGCTAGCGAGGTAATCATGGGTGTTTTCTAATACAGCCAATTCTAGATTTTCAACCGATTTTAAACCAGACTCTTTATGTAATCTGTTTATGTTTCCTCCAGTTCCAATCCCTATAAGCTTCTTTTCTCTAATTTTATTCTCTATCAACCAGTCCTCTAACTCTTCCCATATAGACTCAATATTAGACCTATTTAATCCTCTTACCGTTCCTATTTTAAATGATTTAGCTGCGGTTCTTTTTCCCTTTTCTATAAGTGTAATCTCTGTACTGCCGCCACCTAAATCTATGTAGAGATAGGATTTTAGAGCCTCTATATGCCTAGAGTCTTTGAAGTTAGAAAAGAGTAATGAAGCCTCTTCTGTACCTGAGATAATTTCGATATCTACATTGGTTCTTAACCTGACTATTTCTGCCACACTAACTCCATTAGAAGCTTCTCTCATAGCCGATGTGGCACAAGCTCTAAAATCGGAGACTTCATGAACATCCATCAGATTCCAAAAAGCTTCCATGGTTCGAACTAATTGATTTGTCTTTTTAGTGGTAATCTTCCCTACGCTGAATGAATCTTCTCCTAGCCTCAAAGGGACTCTTGTTAAGGATATCTTTCGAACATAATTTTGACTTTCTGTTCTTATCACCTCTTCTATTAATAATCTTATGGCATTGGACCCTATATCTATAGCTGCTAATCTCATAATAATTCTTTTAGTTCATTATACCTCACCTGCTGAGCATCTATCTTGGCATCTCCTTCTATGAAGTAAGGGTTGGTTTGGTCTGCATCTATAATTCTTGACTTTTGGTTATCTGACCATTGCAACGCAAAATAAGACCTCAACTCCGAAATAAGCTTCTTGTCTAACACTGGCATACTAACCTCAATCCTCTTATCTAAGTTACGCCCCATCCAATCTGCAGAGGAGATGTATATAAGGGGATTTCCAGCGTTACCAAACTCAATAACTCTGCTATGTTCAAGATAACGTCCTACGATGCTTCGAACTTCTATATTTTCACTGAGCCCTGCTTTCCCAGGAATTAGACAGCAAATCCCACGAACTGTCAGCTTTATTTTTACTCCAGACTTGCTGGCTTGATAAAGCAGATTTATCATTTGTTTATCTACAAGGTTGTTTAATTTTAAATTAATGTATGCTTCTTTACCTCGCTGCGCATGAAGTATCTCGTTTAGAATAAGCTCAGAAAATTTAATTCTAGTGTCAAATGGCGAAACGACAAGAGACGAGAACCTTATTCTTTGGAAGGCATTTTCGAATAGACTGAATAGCTTTTTTAAATCAGAGACGATAAGATTACTGGCTGTAAATATTCCTAGGTCTTCATAAATTTTAGAGTTCCCTTCATGAAAGTTCCCAGTGCCTAGATATCCCATGTGCCTGGTAAGCCCATCTACTTTTCTTTGAATTAAAATTATTTTTGAATGAACTTTTAAGCCTTGAGCACCGAATATAACTCTAGCGCCTGCATCTTTCAGTAAGTCTGAATAATAGATGTTGTTTTCTTCGTCAAACCTGGCTTGTAATTCAATAACTACAGTTACCTTTTTTCCGTTTTTAGCGGCATTAATTAAGGCGTGTACGATATCGGAATCCTTGCTTACTCTATAAAGTGTAATACTAATAGATTTTACAAAGGGATCAATGGCTGCCTCTCGTAAAAAAGCAGTGATGTAATCAAAACTCTGGTAAGGCATATGAATCATCACATCCTTTTTCAGGATCACATTAAATAGGCTGTGTTCTCCCTTAAAGTCTGGATGTCTGAGTATTTCCTTTTTTCTGAATGAAAGCTTTCCTTTATCAAACGAAGGGAACGAAAGCAAATCCTTTTTATTATGATATTTCCCCCCTGCTATAATGTTCGACTTTCCTTTTATCTTAAGCTTACTTTTAAGAAAAACCACCATATCTTCAGGCATTTCTTTATCATAAAGAAGTCGTACATAATCCCCTTTTTTTCTCTTTTTTACGGACTTCTCCATTTTCTCCATTACCCCCTTACTGAAGTCATCATCGTAATCTAACTCAGCGTCTCTTGTGATTTTAATGGTATAGGAACTGACTTGCTTTAAATTTAATGTTCTGAAGAGTTTACTCAATTTAAAGCGAATGATGTCATCTATATAAATGACCTTGGAAGTTCCATTGGAAGAATTTATAACATAAAATCTATCAATAGAATCAGGTATTTCTATGAGCGAAAAATTAATACCCCCATTTTCTAATTCTAATTTCACTAATAGATAAATCTCTTTATCTTCTAGACTTGGAAATTCGTTTACCTGGTCAAGCATTATAGGCACAAGCTTAGGCCGAAGTACCTGATAAAAAAATGCTTTTAATTCTTCGATGTTTTCTGACGGAATATTCTCATGGGAGATGATTTCTATTCCTTCTTTATTGAATTCCTTTTTTAACCTTGTGTAGACTTCGTCCCTCCTAGTCTGAAGTGTTCTGATTTTAGCTCCTACTTTTGCTAAAACGTCTGCTGGATCTTCATCGAATTTAGCTTTAGTCTTAGCCCCTAAATCAGATAATCTCGTAAGACCAGCTACCCGTACTCTAAAAAACTCATCTAAATTATTAGAGAATATACCTAAGAATCTCATTCTCTCTGTAAGAGGAACTGATTTATCTTCGGCTTCCTGTAAAACCCTTTCGTTAAAGGATAGCCAACTTAATTCTCTATTATAATAGCCCAATTAATCTGTGATTTTCACTCTTTCGTCCTTCCCGAACCTTAATCCTATCGAGAACATTCCTGATACATACTTGGCCTTTTTTCTTTGAATCACTGATGCTACATTATCAGTATGCAATCCAAGCTGAACCGGCCCCACGTTTATCATGAAACCAACAGGAATCAACATGTCTTTCATATTGAAAATCTGAAGCCCACCTCTTAATTGAAGGGTTCTTCCAAAGTTCTTGGAGTAAATACCTCCTAGAGAGTTAAATGTTTCTCCAAAACTATTTCTACTATTAAAAAACACAGTAGCCTTAGATTTCTTACTGAAATTTATAGTTCCTGCAAGGAAAATATTCCTGTTCATTTTAGTAGAAAAATTATCTGAATTTTCTTCTGGTATAAATAAATCAGTAATGGAGTCTGCAAACTGTTCTATAGTTGACTCTGCAGAGTCAGGTGCGGATAAAAACTGATCTAAATCAAATCCTGAGTAAGCTATATCTTGATTATTCAGCTTGTACCCTTCGGTATCTTGCTTCCAATTAATAGAGCCTAGATTAGTGGCTGAAGCTTCCAATGTGAATTTTTCTACAGGTGAATAAGTGAAGCCTAAATCAACTCCAAACCCTCTATTTCCCTCTGCCGAAAATGGTAAGAATCGGTTATATTCAATGCTATCTCCAAGGGTATTTAGCCCTGATGTTCTCAAGTCAAAACTTCCATCTACAGTTACGGTATAATCATCAGCACTAGTTCTTAAACCGAAAGTGCTGTTTTCAGTGTAAACAGCAGCTAGGCCATTGAAGAATTTCCCATTTATTCCCAGATTCAGCTGGTCGTCTAATAGACTCACAGAACCTCCTAAGAAGAATGTTGAGTAAAGCATAGAGCTAAAACCTGTTCCATCCATAGATAGTCTTCTGCCTATAACATCAGGATGACCGTTTCCCTTCCATGCCAATTCTAACAAATCCTTTGTATAAGAAAATCTAGACTCGAGATGAGTGCTGACACCAGTTCTTAATTGAACTTTTCCAAACTTCACTCCCAATGCGAAAAGTGTGGTATTAATCTCATTTAACAGATGATTCTTTTGGTCTAGGCCATTTATTAAACTCGAAAAGTCTACGCTTTTATTTTGGATTCCATCTTCATAGGCAAATCCCGTATGCCCAGTAGAAACATGTATACCTGAGATTACGGGAACATAAATAAATAATTTCTCCTTGCTTTGCAACGCTGGATTATAATTCCACTGACTTTCTGCAGACCAATCACTGAAGTAATATGTATTTACCTGTCCTAGTCCTTCTAAAGAACAGACGATGGCTAAGAGGATTATTAGATTTTTCATAATTCTATATTTCCAAAGATTTTAGCTCCCAATGTAATATCCACTTTCTGCGTCTCTTTTACCCGTATTACATCCTGATTCTCTGACCCAGGAGAATTGAATATAGCTCTAAATAAAACAAAATCCGTATGCTTTATACCCTCTGCTCTTTCATCCTCTAATAAGATGAAGTTAACCGTATGGGTAGGAGAAGTTACATTTCCATCGGCATCAGTTAAGGCCGACGCCATAATTAAGGTTTGTTCTAAAAACAAACTATCTGTTACCACCTTATTACTATCTAAGAATAATGCTTGAAAAGAAATATCTATTGGAAATCCATTGTCCATCTGTAACTTAAACTCTATGGAGTCTATTTCTTCGTTCTGGCCAAATGAAATAGTGAATGGCACTGTATCTGACACCAACATATTCAAAGCATAACCTTCTAGTGGTAATATTAAGTCTATACCTATATCGAAAGCACTTTCATTAGTTATAAAGTTTAAATTATTCGGTGGTGGTGGACCACTTGGGTTAGACACTGCTGACATATTAAACACGACCAATAACGGTGCGGGATCGAACAAAGAGGTGACATCAGAATTCTCATTGTCAAAACTAAATATTCCAACCTCTGGAACTCCTCCAAATACCTGCTGTCCTTGCAGAATTATATCGTCTAGAATTAACGGTGTTTGTACTCCAGTATTTTCATTTATGCTTACTACTTGACCAAGCTCAACATTTGAAGGGAAACCAAACGAGTTAGTAACTGTAAGATCAAAAATGGCATTAGTTAAAGCGAAAGAGCCTCCTTGGATGTTTTCAAACAGATTTATACTAATAGAGTCATTATCAGATGAAAGAGAGAGATTCCCGAAGTCTCCTATGATATGTTCAAACTGAAGATTAGATAAATCAAAGTCTATAGAGACAAAATCACCTTCTACAGCTGTATTCAGCTCATTATTCGTGAATGTGATAGAAGCTGATAAATTAATCTGATTAGAAGATTCGATCAATGGACTTAATCTGTAACCAGTTAAGTCTATACTTACAATCTCTGGCACAGCTAAAGCTTCTGAACCTGAAAAACTAAAAGAAGCCACTTGGCCATCTCCATCTACCAACTCATTTACCGAAACCACACCAGATATACCTTCATCTTGTTCACGAGTTAGGCTCATTGTCAAATCTCCTGCTAAAAACTTAACTTCCGACACCATTACACTTGATGGTGAGAGGTTTAAATTTACAGGGAGATCAAAAGCAGGAGGAGTTACTGTTCCTGTATTGTCTAAAATGAGCGCCTCTGCTTCACCTAAAACTATAGATTCAGAAAACAGTTGGTTTGGAATAGCTATTATGCTTTCAGCACTAAAAGAAAACAACTCTCCTTTATAGTTTAGAGCTACCAAGCCATTTTCTAGAATTAAAACTTCTTCTGGATGATTTAATTCTGTTAACACGTCATCTACTGTTATCTCCGAAGACACCAGTGGAATAGCAATAATTGGTTTCCAATCTTCAAACTCCAGATCTTCGAAATCCTCTCTACAGCCAATTAGAAGTAAAGAAAAGACGCCTATAAGAATTATTAAATTTTTCATACCTAAGTTTATTTCATTTGTTTAAGTTTCTCTTCCATCTGAGCAATCTTAGCCTGGGCATCAGCTATTTTCTTTCTCTCAGAAGCTACAACAGATTCTGGAGCGTTATTTACGAACCGTTCATTCGAGAGTTTTTTCTCTACAGAAGCTGAAAATCCTTTGGTGTACTCTAATTCTTTTTCTAAATTCTTTTTTTCCTCTTCCTGAAGCTTATCTCCTAAATCCAAAGATACCACTCCATTTTTTCTTGGCGATGTATCTCCACCATCAGAGATAATATCTATGGTACAATTTCCTAATTTCTTAAACAACCTCGAGAAATCTTGATTTAATCTTCCGCTAATATTCACAGAACCTGTTAATGCATCTTTTGGACTTATGCCATATTGGTTTCTTTGGTTCTTTACATCTGAGAGAATCTCACTTAGCACTTCCCATTCGCGTTGCAATAATTCATCACCCTTCTCCTGCTCTGGCCATTTAGCCACGATTAGCGCATCTTCTTTTTCTGGCCTATCAGCTAATCCATGCCAGATCTCTTCACTTAAGAAAGGCATAAATGGGTGAATTATTTTCAGTGTAGTCTCAAAAAATTCAATTGTTTCTTTCAAACTCCGAGGATCAATCTTCCCTCCATAAGCTGGTTTTACAGCTTCTAAATATGACGAACATAGATCATCCCAAATCAGTTTATAAGAAGACATTAAAGCTTCAGAAAGTCTAAATTTAGTAAAGCTGTCATTTATTTCTTCTAATACAGTTCCTATTCTAGAGTTAAACCATTTAACTGCTTGTTTGGCCTCTAAAGGTTGTTCTTTTTCTTCTACTTCCCACCCTTTTACTAGTCTAAAGGCATTCCATATTTTATTAGAAAATTTACTCCCTTGTTCACAAAGCTTATCATCAAACGGAATATCGTTCCCTGCTGGAGCAGTGAGTAAAAGTCCTACTCTCACTCCATCAGCTCCATACTGGTTTATTAGTTCTAGAGGGTCTGGTGAATTCCCTAAAGACTTACTCATTTTCCTCCCCTGCTTGTCCCTAACTATGCCAGTGAAATAAACATTAGAGAAAGGTTTCTCATCTCTGTATTCATAACCCGCCATAATCATTCTAGCTACCCAGAAGAATATAATATCAGGGCCTGTAACTAAATCAGCAGTAGGGTAATAGTAAGATACTTCTTTTTCATCTTGGAGACCGTTGAATACAGACATAGGCCATAACCAAGAAGAGAACCAAGTATCCATTACATCTTCATCTTGCTTTAAATCCTCTGCTGTTAGTGCTTCATTTCCAGATTTAGATTTAGCTTTTTCCAAAGCCTCCTCCGCGGTAACACATACCACGAAATCATCGTCTCCCTGTCCATAAAACCATGCTGGAATTCGGTGCCCCCACCATAACTGCCTACTAACACACCAGTCCTTGACGTTATTCAACCAATGATTGTATGTGTTTACAAAATTGCTTGGATAGAAATTAATCTCACCATCTTTTACGCTTTGCAACGCAGGCTTAACAATGTCATCCATCTTCACCCACCACTGCAGTGAAAGGCGAGGCTCTATAACCACATCAGTTCTCTCTGAATAGCCGATTTTATTCTGGTAAGATTCTACCTCAACAAGGTTTCCTGACTCCTCCAAGTCTTTCTCTATTTGCTTTCTAACCTTAAAACGATCCACACCATCAAACAGCACCGAATTCTCATTCAATGTCCCATTTGGGTTCATAATATTTATAATTTCCAAGTTATGCTTAGCGCCTAAATCAAAATCATTCACATCATGAGCAGGAGTAACCTTAAGACAACCTGTACCGAACTCCATATCTACGTAATCATCCAGAATTATAGGAATCTCTCTACCTATCAACGGAACTAGCGCATGCTTACCATGTAAATGCGTATAACGCGTATCATCTGGGTGAATACAAATAGCTGAATCTCCTAATATAGTCTCAGGCCTAGTGGTAGCTATAGTTACATATTCTTTAGAGTCTTTTATCTGATATCTAACATGATATAATTTTGAATTTACTTCCTTATGAATTACCTCTTCATCAGACAAAGCTGTTAAAGCAGCTGGATCCCAATTAATCATTCGCTCACCTCTGTAAATCAACCCTTTTTCGTAGAGTCTAATAAACGTATTTACTACATCTTGGTAGTAAGTTTCATCCATGGTAAAGGAGGTTCTTTCCCAATCACAACTAGCACCGAGCTTTTTAAGCTGCTCTAAGATTATTCCACCGTACTCTTCTTTCCACTTCCAAGCATGTTTTAAAAACTCTTCTCTTCCTATATCGGATTTCTTAATTCCTTTCTCTCTCAATCGCTTAACCACTTTGGCTTCTGTAGCTATAGACGCATGGTCTGTTCCTGGAACCCAACAAGCATTTTTCCCTAACATTCTAGCTCTTCTCACCAGAACATCTTGGATGGTATTGTTCAACATGTGCCCCATATGCAAAACCCCAGTAACATTTGGAGGGGGGATTACTACCGTATACGACTCTCTATCATCTGGTTCAGAATGAAAATAATCATTTTTCATCCAATACTCGTACCATTTACTTTCAGTTTCTCTCGGGTCGTATTTACTCGGAATTTCCATTTCACAAAATTATTATTCAAAGGTAACTCAACCCAGTTAGTGCATTATCAACAAAATTTAATTTAATTATCCACGTAAGCTACGTGATAATGCAGAGTTAGATGATTTTTTTTGTAGTTTTGTTTTAGACCTCAATCCACAGTTAACCATTTTTCAACGAATAAAAATACCGTCTTACTTTTCTTTTGCTCAATCGAATTTCAATACTCTTTTTTGTGCTTTGTTTTTTC
>TARA_B110000211_G_scaffold132309_1_pt1 | contig 19458 bp, 16 predicted proteins | sample TARA_B110000211 | Tara Oceans TARA_B110000211 (sample SAMEA4397516) | marine metagenome | biome: Polar Biome; feature: [DCM] deep chlorophyll maximum layer (ENVO:01000326); material: water (ENVO:00002006), including particulate matter (ENVO:01000060) such as... | depth 30 m
AATGGGTATCTGGTTTCGCTCTAACGACAAGATGGCAAGGATAGAAAATATTGTTAATAAATCCAATGTTCCTAACCACGAATCTTTACATGATAGTTATCTAGATTTGGCTAACTATAGCGTTATTGCTACGATTGTCAAGAATGAAAAGTGGGGGAAATAAATTTGGTCATGAAGTTAATAACCCTTAAATTTACCCATAATATGGCGTGAATGGTTAGCCAATGAGAAGGTTCGGGATAGACGTCTTACGAAATCCCATGCAAGATTAAAGCGGTAATTCCCTGGAGGATGCGATAAACGGCTCGATGACTGCTAAACTTATAAGCTGCAGGTTCGATTCCTGCCACGTCGCTAAATATAAATAATAATTTAATTAAATAACATGCAAAAATTCAATAATGAGAATCCTGAAGAGGAGAAGCCAATAGAGGTGATTCGAGACTTGTTTACTCTTTTTGGTGAAATAATACATAATGAAAATGTTTAGTATTAATCAACTTTGGGATCAAGCTAGAAAAGATACCAATTCTGCTCGACTCGATAGAGGAGAAGTCCAGGCTTTAATATCGTCGGGTGTTAAATTCCAACACTACCAAGACTTTGATGGCGAAGACTTCTATGAGCTAATTGTCGCATATGAGGGCGACTTCTATAAGAAGCTGCCTTTAGATTCTGAACAAGTCTTGAGGGAAAATGGATGGAGGAAAGGAGTATTATTGTTAGCCTTGGCGAGATGCAACAGAAAGGTTGCTACATATCGAATGAGGATTGAGAATGTTGACGAGAACTCTAAGGTTGATAGCAAAAAATACATGGACATGGCTCACCGAGCTCTGGAGAATGCAGTAAGTAAATCACAATCAATTCAATTTAAATTAAATTATCATGAGTAGCACTAAATCTATTTTCAATACACTATCGTCAGTAAACGTAAATAAATACGTTGAGAAAAAAAATAATTTAACTTACCTATCTTGGCCATATGCTTGGGCGGAAACCTGCAAAGTATATCCTGATGCAACATATACTATATATGAAAATGCTGAAACAAAAGAAAACTACGACTACGATTCTGATTTGGGCTTTCTGTGTAAGACATCTGTTACAATAGGTGGTAAAACATTACCAATGTGGCTACCCGTTATGGATGGTTCTAATAAAGTTATGAAAAAACAAAAGTATACGCACACTACTAGATTCGGAGAGAAAGAAATTCAGTCAGCTACTATGTTTGATATTAACAAAACAATTATGAGATGTTTAGTTAAAAACTTAGCTATGTTTGGAATGGGTGTTTACATATACGCGGGAGAAGATATGCCTATGGTTGAAGCAGAAACAAAAAAGGAAGACAGCAAGTTGAAGGTAATCACTCTTGATGTAGACGACGATAACTACAACACCCTGGTCCTTCCGTATATTCAAGCAAATGTCGACCTGGGCTTAGAGCAGATTGTAAAAAACCTAAAGACTAAGTACAAAATAAACTCTAGTGTTGTCAAAGATTTAGATTCTAAACTTGAAGAGTTTTTAAATGACAAGTAAGATGGAAGATGTCCTCGCCTCTCTTGGCGACGACTCTAAATACTACGGAGAATATGGTCAACAGTTCTTGTCCAACTCTGACATTGGAACTCTTTTGAACAACCCCAAAGAGTTTAGAAAGCCACGTCCAGAATCCAAACCTCTATTGGAGGGTAGATATTTTCACACAGCAATACTAGAGCCAGACAAGTTGAAGAACTTTACTCTAGTAGATTGCGCCTCTAGAAACACAAAGCTTTACAAGGAGGCGATAGAGGAGAGTGGTGAAGAGATGCTCATGCTCACCAAAGAAGCTGAGGAGATTGATTCATTGACCAAGAGTATGATAAGCAACTATTCTTTTTACGAGTCTATCTATGCTGAGGGCAACGAGTTTGAAACTCCAGGCATTCAAGAAATCAAGGGCCATATGTGGAAAGGTAAGTGTGATATTATTATGCACAAGGACGAAGTCCTAATCGACCTCAAGACTACTGGAAATGGAAAGCTCGATGATTTCCGTTTTTCAGCTAAGCGCTATAATTACGATAGCCAATGTTTTATATATGAGAGAATTTTTGGAAAGCCTATGATCTTTTACGTTATTGAGAAAGGCACACACAGACTTGGTAAGTATACACCATCGGTGGATTTCATCAGAGGCGGAGAGCAGAAGCTTGAGAGAGCTTTGGAGGTGTACGGCAAGTTCTTTGCTGAAGACGCACCTGAAAATGTAGACAATTATTTTATTTCGGAAGTATTGTAGGGAGTGCCCACCTCTACAATCATTATATAAATGGGCATAAATTATATTAATATGGCAGAAGATAAAATATTTGCTGATGGATTTCTTTTTAAGAAAAGAGAGTCTGCGCCCGAATGGGTCGTTGGTTCTATAAGCGTTAAGGTTGATGAGGCGATTGGCTTTTTAACATCTAACGCTAAGAACGGATGGGTAAACTTGAATGTCAATCAATCTCGTGGTGGTAAATACTACATTGAGTTGGATACATTTGTTCCCAAGAAGCAAGAACCCAGTTCTACTAAAGAAAAAGAAGTAGACCTACCATTCTAATTACCTGGGGGGCGTTTATTCGTCCCCCTTTTTAAACTCAATCATTATGCATGAAGGAATAATAACCATATTCAGAAACATCAAGGAGACAGAACAACCCTTTTTTAGGTCTGTGGATGCAATCCTTGAAAGAATCCGCAACGGAGCTTCAAAAGATTTAATCAAAAAGATACGGACATTAAAAGACAAGTCTGAAATTAATGAACTAAAGCAAAAATTACCCGCAATTTGTTTTTCTGGTAAGTTTACCAAGCGATCTGACGGCTCTATAGCCTCACATAGTGGGTTTGTGTGCTTAGATTTCGATGGGTATACCAAACAAAAGGAGCTTTTAGAACAAAAAGAGGTGCTTTCTAAGAATAAATATGTGTATTCAGTCTTTATTAGCCCTTCTGGAAAGGGATTAAAGGCCTTAGTGAAAATACCGCAAGACATTGATAATCACAGGAATTACTTCAACTCCTTAGAGAATCACTTTAAGTCGGAACACTTCGATAAAACCAGCAAAAACATCTCTAGGGTCTGTTATGAGTCTTACGACCCCTTGATTTATATCAATGCCACATCAAGTGTCTGGACGAGTCTTGAGGAGCAGACCTACGAGGAGCTCGACAAGTACAGAGACAGGCCTACCATCCCTATTACTGACGAGAATAAGATTGTAGACATACTACTAAAGTGGTGGGACAAGAAATACCCTATGGTTGAGGGTCAAAGGAATCACAACCTGTATGTCCTCGCCGCAGCTCTCAACGATTTTGGTGTCAATAAGTCTTTGGCTGAGTATGTCACCTCCAACTATCAGACAAAGTCTTTTCCTCTGTCTGAAATTAAAAGAACTATTGATAGTGCATACGCTCAATCTCAGAAGTTCGGCAGTCGCTACTACGAGGACGAGGAAAAGCTCTTTCAGATAAAGACAAAGCTCAGAGGTGGAGTGCCAAAAAAAGAAATCCGTCATCAATTAGAAGAGTCCAATGTGGATGGCGGGATAATCGACTCAGTGATTTCTAGAATTGAGGAGGAACAGTCGAGTCAAAAGTTTTGGACTAAGTCAGATAAGGGCACTGTTAAGATAGTTCACATACTGTTTAAACAGTTCCTTGAAGACAATGGGTTTTATAAATACAACCCAGAGGGCAGTAAGAACTATGTGTTTGTGAGGGTAACGAACAACCTTATTGACCATGCTTCGGACAAAGAGATTAAAGACTATATACTAAACTATCTTTTAGATTTAGAGGATGCGTTGATTTATAATTACTTTGCTGATAACACTAGATTTTTTAGGGAAGACTTCTTGACCCTTTTGTCTTCTATAGATGTCTACTTCATTGCCGACACCAAAAAATCGTGCTACTTGTACTACAAGAACTGCGCCCTAAAGGTTACGAATCAAGAAATCACAAGCATAGACTACATTGACCTCGGTGGCTACGTATGGAAAGACCATGTGATTGACAGGAATTTTGATGTTGAAGAAGTCAAGCACTGTGATTTTAAGCAATTTGTTGAAAACATATCTGCCCAAGACGTAAAGAGAATCAAAAGTGTGGAGAGCACTCTTGGTTTTTTGATGCATGGGTATAAAGATTTGTCATTTTGCCCCGCAGTAATAATTAATGACGAGGAAATATCAGCCGATCCAGAAGGAGGGACAGGTAAGGGCCTTTTAATGAACGCACTGTCGCAGATGAAGAAGGTAGTGGTCATTGACGGAAAGGCTTTTACTTTCGAGAGATCGTTTGCATATCAGTTGGTCTCGGCAGACACTCAGATACTTTGTTTTGACGATGTCAAAAAGCACTTTGATTTTGAAAGGTTGTTTTCTGTAGTCACTGAAGGACTAACCTTGGAGAAAAAAAACAAGGACGCAATCAAGATTCCTTTTGATCGTTCTCCGAAGGTTGCAATTACAACTAATTACGCAATAAAGGGCTCTGGAAATTCTTTTAAAAGAAGGAAGTGGGATCTTGAGCTGACTCAATACTATAACAAAACATTTACTCCCCTTGATGAATTTAAGAAATTAATGTTCGGTGATTGGGACGATAAAGAGTGGGGCCAGTTTGATAATTACATGATTAACTGTTTGAAATCTTACTTGACAACAGGATTAGTGAAAAGTAATTTAGTAAATGCTAAAAAGAAAAAATTAATTCAAGAAGCAGGTGAAGACTTTGTTGATTGGTGTGGCGTAATTAATGATGCTTCTGAATCAGAATATATTTTAAAACTTGACACTAGAGAGAAAGTATACAAGAATGATTTATATCACGACTTTATTCAAGATTATCCTGACTATTCCAAGGGGGGTAAGATGACTATTTCTAGGTCTAAGTTCAACAAGAATATTGTTGCTTACTGTGATTACAGAACAGGCGTAGATCCTGTGGACGGAAGAGATAGCAAGGGGAGATGGATTAGATGTCGCAATAAGCACGAGCTAGAGAAAGAAACAAAATTTGAATTTTAATTTATGCCACCATGAAAACAATAAATGAAATAGACAGGCTTGCATCCAAGCTGATTGTGTTACAGCAATGTCAACTTGAGGTTATGGACGAGCTAAAGGAAACCCCTTTGTATCGTCAGAATATAAAGTTTCACGTTAACAAGCTTGAAGAGCTCCTTGAGGATTTTTTAAAGAAGGCCCTTAGTCAGTTAGATGACAGCGAGAAAGAAGAGTCTTTTGTTAGGCTCCAGAAAGGTGTAAACAAAATAATTGACGCCACGCTTGAGGAAATATTTATAGAGTCTTCCGATGCTAGAGCTTAGACCCTATCAAAAAGACATTATTGACAAGGGTCACTCTATAGTTTTGCTCAAGGGCTTTGTGTATCTAGCGATGGAGGTAAGAACCGGGAAAACTCTAACAAGCCTTGGGATTGCTCAGAAGCTAGGGGTACAGAATGTTTTGTTCTTGACCAAGAAAAAAGCCATCTCTAGTATTGAGCATGATTATGGCTTGCTTAATCCTGATTATAATATCTCTGTTATCAACTACGAGAGTATGCATAAGCTACCTAACATTAAGTGGGATGTTATAATTGCTGATGAAGCTCATGGTATGGGAGCTTTCCCTAAGCCCAGCAAGAGAGCTAAAGATTTAAATAAACTAATCTATAGAACAAAAGCCAGGGTAATCCTTCTGTCGGGAACACCAACTCCAGAGTCCTACAGTCAAATGTATCACCAGGTCTATGGAATTGCTAACAACCCTTTCTCTAAGTACAGAAACTTCTACGCCTTTGCTCAAGACTATGTGAAGTTGACATCTAAACGCATAAATGGCTACGAAATTAAGGATTATGGTGGTGGATTGAAGCATATTTTAGACGTTATGTCCCCCTACACTGTCTCATACAGTCAAGAGGAGGCAGGTTTTGTCGTAGAGACCACAGAAAAGGTACTTGAAGTATCACTTCAACCCTATACTTACGCAATCATGAATCAATTGAAGGCAAAATTAGTGGTTGAGGGCAAGGAAGAGGTTATTCTTGCAGACACCGCAGTTAAGCTAATGATGAAAATACATCAACTATCTTCTGGAACTGTTAAGTTTGAGAGCGGCAACTCTAAAGTGTTAGATGACACTAAGGCTAGGTTTATAAAGCATAAGTTCAGCAATCAAAAGATAGGCATCTTCTACAAGTTCAAGGAAGAACTCAACGCTTTAAAGTCTGTGTTTAAGGATAAGCTGACAGAATCCATAGAGGAGTTCGACGCCACAGACAAGTCAATTGCTTTGCAGATTGTTTCTGGAAGAGAAGGTATTTCCCTACGCATGGCTGATTCATTGGTGTACTATAACATAGACTTCAGCGCCACAAGCTACTGGCAGTCAAGAGATAGGATGACAACCAAAGACCGATTAAAAAATAATGTGTATTGGGTTTTTGCTAAGGGAGGAATTGAAGCTGACATATATAAGGCTGTAACAAAAAAGAAGGACTACACCTTGAATCACTTCAAAAGAGATTTGTTAAATTTACAACCATGACGGAACAAGCAATACAGAACAAAAGGATCAAGCAGCTTGAAGCTGACGGCTATTATGTTCTTAAGCTTATCAAGACCAACAAGAATGGTATACCAGACTTGGTTGCAATCCCCGCAGACTGTGGTGTGATATTCTCAGAGGTCAAGACTCCGAAAGGAAAGCTTTCTACTTTACAGGAATACAGGTTAAAAGAATTAGATAATCATGGCATCATTACAGAGGTTTACAGAGGATAGAAATTACGTTATAGATGAGGAGTTCCTTATGCAGGTAAAGCATTTTAATATGGGGCTAGTCCTTAGAATAGCTAAGTTTTTGGACAGCACTATAAATCAAATAAAAGACAGTGACTACGACCTACAGTTTTTAGGTTGTGTGATAGACGATAACCCAGACAACCCCTTTTACTTTGCTGTAGAAGTTTACAAAGACTTAGCTGGCTTTGTTACTTTTTACAGCATAGAAGAGATAGATCTGGACTACTACTTAGATTTAATCAATTCAAAATGTTATTTAGATGAAAGAATGGGATAATACAGAGGCAATAGTTAATAAAGTCTTTGGTTTAAAGCTAGTTACAGAGACTAGAGAGAGGCCTTATGTTGAGGCTAGGGCTGTTTTTTATAAGATAATGAGAGAGGTTTATAACAAGCACCTTCAAACTATCGGAAGAAAAACAAACAGAACTCACGCAACAGTTATAAATGGCGTTATGAATGCCAGGAATTGGGTGGAAATGGACGAGTGTTTTCGCAACAAATACCATGAAAGTTTAGAGTTAGTGGAGGCTTACAATAGAACTTTTAAAGAGTATACTCCTGAAGATGAATTAGCTCAAGAAAACTTTTCACTAAAGAAAAGAAATAAATTATTAACTTTACAACTCGAAGTGGTTCAAAAAGAGATAGATACAGCAAAACGAAAAGGAAGTCCCTTGGAAGGTTTGTTTTGTAGAATCGAACATCAGTTTAAAGGTGATGAAGGAGCTGCTAATCGTTTAATTAATAAATTTCTTAATGGAGTATCTGTTTGAAAACATCGATGAAATCTTAAACAAAAGATGGTGCAACAAATGCAAGGTTGACTATTTACTGCGTGTTGATGCAGTGATGTATACCAACTTAGGTCTTGATTCAACACAAGCCGAAAGAGATAGAGTCAAGCGAAAGTCCCGAAAAATTTATAACAATATTAAAAAAATTGATATGGAAATTGGGGAAAGATTCTTATCTTCAATGGATAAATTATAACATAATGCCTTTCAGCCGTTTAGTAAACCCTCAAGTAATATACATTAACACGTTAATGAAGGAGCTAAACTCGTTGAATGACGACCTCTACGAGTCTTTAATGGATTCAGAGTCAGATAACGCTAGGGCGACGGCTAAAGCCCTTGTGAGTCGCCTAGAGGATGTTATACAAACACTAGAGCGTGGGTAGGAATTTTGAGGGCACGACCCGACTGAGGTTAAAAGAAGATGAGCATAAATTAATTATGGATCATCGCGCATTAAAAGAAGAGTGTGAAGCTGTAGGCGTGCCTCTTAATAATGTAAATCATTACTGGTATAAAGGCAAAAGCTTTTCCCTTCATGTAAAGAATGGTGGTGTATCATACCAAGAGATAAGGGAAGACCTACTAAAAGAACTCAAGGCCCACTCCCCTAAATACAAGAAGATAGAGAGGAAAAAGTCTCCAGACCCACATTGCTTAGTAATAGATCCTGCAGACATACATATAGGAAAGCTATGTGATTCCTTTGAAAGCGGTGAGGATTATAATTCTCAAATCGCGGTCTCTAGAGTTATAGAGGGAGTACAGGGTATACTTGACAAGGCCTCTGGTTTTAACATAGACAAGATTGTATTCATCGGAGGTAATGACATCCTTCACATCGATACGCCTAAGAGGGCAACTACCGCAGGTACACCTCAAGACACGGATGGGATGTGGTACAGTAACTTTCTTATTGCAAAAAAATTATACGTGGAAGTTATAGAGCATCTTTTAGGAGTTGCTGATGTTCACTTTGTATACAACCCCTCCAATCATGACTATACAAATGGTTTCTTCTTAGCTGACGTCATACAGAGCTGGTTCAGAACAAGCCCAAACATTAAGTTTGATTGCTCTATTGCTCACAGAAAATATTTACAATACCACAATAACCTTATAGGAACTACTCATGGCGATGGCGCAAAGTCTCAAGACCTACCACTGCTAATGGCTCAAGAGTCTCCCGGTTCATGGTCAAAAACTAAGCATAGATATGTCTACACACACCACGTTCACCACAAGGTGTCAAAGGACTACATAGGAGTCACTGTAGAGAGCTTAAGGAGCCCAAGTGGCACAGACTCATGGCATCATAGAAATGGATACCAGCACGCGCCTAAAGCTGTAGAGGGTTTTATCCATCATCCTAAGCACGGACAAGTCGCTCGTCTAACTCACTTGTTTTAAAATGAAAAAAATACTTAATTTTTTATTATTAATAGGAATTAACATATTATTTTTGTGGTTCATGGTTCGGCTCTGCTCAAGAGTATTTGAATAATTAAATTAAATAAAATGGAAAAAGAACTTGACGATTTATACAAGAAGTATAAAGTTTACGGATACATAACCGACGAAGATGTTGATCGTGTAAAGAAAATATACAACAACCTTCATCCTAATTTAAACCCAATAAAGTACGTACAGACAACTACATGAAGTACACAGTCAGGTATATGTTGTACAGACAACTAGACCCTAAAGCTTATTGGGAATTAAGGGAAAAAACTTTTGAAGACAAAGAAGATGCTAGTATCTTCATATCTAATATAAGTGAAAATGTCGCTGTTAAAAATATTTCTATTCAACCTGTTCCTTAAAAATATTGACTTTGCATTAGCTGTACCGCAGTTCGGGTGCATATATTAGTGTTAAGCGATGAACTGTATGCTGATGTAAAAACAAAGAGAGGGTGTTTAAACGCCCTCTTTTTTAATTACCTAAAATACCATCAACTATATCTATATCTGACATAATATCGTCTAATGGGTCGGTGGCATCATCAAGAACTTGCATATTTTCAAACACATTTTCAATTACACTTTGTGGAACTTTGCCTTTTTTCATGTCCTTATATAAGTTTTTAAGGTAAATTCTCCTAACATCTGAATAAAAAGGAATAAGACCTAATGTCCCCAAGACTTCTAAAGGCAATCTTTCATTCACTTCTCTTTGCGCCCTTAAAACCGCCTTTACTTGTTTCTTTTCAGCTTCTGTTAATTTTTCATAAGCCTTTATCATACTCTTAATAGCAGGAGCGTAAGGGCCTGATAAACCTACTATAACATCTAAAGCAGGGGTGGGTTTTCCTTTTTCGGGAGAGATAAGACTATATTGAATTTGATCCTCATACTTATTGTATGGGCCTTCTCTTAAAAAATCTAAGTATTTTTCATTAACGTCTTCTACAGCAAGGGCAACTGGAAGTTTAGCGAAATTACCCATGTCCCTACCTAATATGATAGTAGTAAATGTGGTAAGCAAAGCTTGAGCTATAGCTTGTTCTTGACTTTTATCATCCTCGTCATCTCCTATGTCAATGCCAAAAATAGAAGCGATTAGCCCATCAAATGCATTTTTAACTAATTTTATCCCATAACTATACATAGTCATACGCGTTAATGAAGCAGCAATAATCGCAGCGCCTTTTCTTCTAGAATCTCCTTGACCAGCAATAAAATGAACTCCCTTGCGCAATGCGTTAAATTCATATATTAAAAAACGCTGCATAAAATTATTAAACATGTTCATAGATTGAATGACAGAATCTTGTCCTCTTTCTTTTGCTCCTTTTAATATTCCTAAAAATGGATTATCGCTAGCACCCATCTCTATAGATAAAGTGTCGGCTTTTCTTTTAGAAACCTCAATAGCTTTTTCGTATTTGTTTAAATATGCCTCGTCATTATTGCGAATCGCTTCAAAATCTGGCTCCGACCCTGTCTCTTGTTTAAACGTAGTAGCAAATTTACCAAACCATACTGTTCGCATTATTATTTTATCAGGCGAAGTGACTAAATTATCAGCAATATACTCCACAGAGCCTACTAGCGGATCTAACGTATATCCTTTAACTTGCCCTAGTGCGTCTGTTTTTGATGCTCTATCGGTTCGAACGGCAGTAGATTCATTAATAGTCTCAATTAATCTTCCGCTTAATTTATTTTTTGGATAAATTCTTCCGGTCTGTACTGACTTAACATTAGTCATTATCTCAGAGGCATCTTTAGAGAATAAAACATCAGACAAACTAGTTCCTTTTGCAAGAGAAGCAGGATCATTAATTGCTGCAAAAACAACATTACTTGTAAGTTCAACTGCTGAACGAGGAAGACTAGCCAACATAACCCTATAGCCTTGCTTTTTTAAATAGTCGAAAAAGTCTTGTGCTATACTGCTAGGCATAAAATCAACGCTCAAAGTATTATCTGTGGCTTGCTTAAAAGAATTTTTTATTCCTAATAAAACACTTCTCTCCTTCGCTGGTTTAGGAGTTTTTTCAGCAATGTTTAAAACCTGGTTAGTGGTTCGAAGTGGAGATGTTAAGTGATAGTCCGTAAGAACAAACTTTGCTCCACGAAGAGCTGAAGACACAACATCAAAATTTAAAGGCTTAACACCAGGCGTCCTTTCTGTAAGCGTTTTAGCCTTTGTAGATGGTGTACGAGTTTTAATAAAAGCGCCAATCAAATCACTTGCTTGTGTTTGTGGGTCTATGCTTCCTTGATCAAGCAACACATTGTGATGAACATAATTATTAATAGGGTCTATTCTGTCTCCTCTTATTATTGCGGCTGTAAACATAGCCCTTTCAGTCAACGATGCGTTTAATTGTTGAATAACATTAAGTAACTTTTTTTCTTGTGGAGTAAAAGATTTGTTTAATTTTTCTAAATCTATCCTACCGTCAACACTATAATTTTCTAAAATATCTTCTAAATACTCTCGTTCTTTGCTATTCTCCTGGTAGTTATCAATAGTAACTTCAAGGATGTCTTTTGCTGATTGAACTTGAGAATTACCTCTATTGCTTTCATATTCTAACTGAAGCAGATAAGTTTGAATTCTAAACTTAGATTGTAAAGTTTTATTTCCGCTTTTTCTATTTGAATTAAGAAGAGAAGCTTCAGCTAAATTTACTTTTTGTGATATTTTTTTGTAGTCTGAATCTAAAGATGCTTGCCCTTCTGCCATTGATTTCAACACTGAGTCATAAATAGGGGTTCCTTTAAAATCGCCAAATATCTGATCTATATAAGACAAGGGAGTTCGCCTAATCATTTCCTCCATCGCGCCCCTTTTGTTTGAGCTACTAACACGAGACATAACAGAAGTTTTTAACTTAGCAATGGCTTTGCTTATTTTTAAAGGATCTGCGTTTTGTATTGCTTTAAGTAAAACTTTAGCAAGCACAACCCCTTCTATCTTTTCTTTTAATAATTGCGCTACATGAGGGAGGTATCCATTGTTTATATTATCAATTACTCCCGCAAGATTATTTAAATCAACAGTAGTTAGTGATTCTAAATTTTCTTTTTTAATTAAACTACTCAGTTTTTTAGCTAAATCTCTTTCGTCTCTTAAATTTAAATTTTTCCAATTTAATTTACTTTCTAAAATTCCTTGAATAATTTCTATTTTTTCTTCTGTAAGCTCCTCTTCAATTTTTTTAGTTGTTTTACGCACTGAATCCTTAAATTGACCTTTATATTTTTTATATACTTCAACCATTTGAGGGGTTAAAATATTTTCTTTTACTAAGGTTTTTAATATTTCAGAATCAGATTTACCTTCAACTTGTTTTGGTTGAGCAAATTTGTAAGACTCTAAAATCATGCTTACTTCTTGAGCTAAAGAATACTCTCCAGCTAAGGCGTTAAGTATTCTGTTAACAGTTTTACCTGTCTTTGCTTTATCTTCTAATTTCAACACCTTACCCCGTTGACTAAACATGTTTACCAAATTAAGATAATCTTTAAATGCACTATCTGGAATCATAGTGGGGTCAATACCAAATAAACGAGTGAGTGTTGGGATTAATTCACTAGATATACCTAATTTAGTTTGAATGTTTTTAATAGCTCTAGGTAATGTTTTTCTTATCTCATTCATTTCCTCAGCGTACTGTGCATCAGCAAAAACTTTTGCCATATAGTCTACATAACTTTTTACAGATATTTCATTAAGGAAATTAACTTTAGATATTCTGCTAATCGCGGCAACAACTTGAGCTGGGGTTATAGAACCTAGTTTTGCAAGACCCCTTATTTCTAGTGCTAAATCTTTAGCAGCATCTTTCTGTAATTCAATTAAAGATTGTGCTAATGATAATTTTTCTTTTTCAGAAATCTTATCAATGTTTTTGATTGCTCCTAATATTCTTCCTCTTGAAGCAGCTCTTTGCGGGGCTTCATCAGCCCTAGCTCTAGCGTTAGCTTCCATTCTTTTTTTAGTAGCATCATCTGCCTGTTTATATTCTTTAGATTCTCTTAGTTTTTTATCTATTGATGAAATCAATCTCTTCCTATCGCCACCCTTTTCTTTTTGTCTTTTTACAGATTTATCTATGGTTTTATTTAGCTCCTCTAAGTTTTCTTTTGAAGCCTCTGGCTTTACTGCCTTTTTAAGCCCCGCTTCAATAATGTCTGAATTAAATCCTCTTCGTGTTAAAAGAAGCTCTACGGCTTCTAGGGAATAGCCTTTTTTAATCATAAGGTTTATAGCCGTCATAAGCTTGGGGCCTGCTTCTGATTTTTGTTGACGATCAGCAAATTCAGTTTTCGTTTTACCCTTTAATCTTCTTTCAGTTCCCTCTTCAATTGCTTTGGCGGCGGCTTCTCGACTATACTGACCTTCCACCACAGAAAGGTTCCGAACAGCATAATCAAGTTTATAATCTCCATTTTTATTTTTTTGAACTAAAACATTACTACCCGACTCTCTGTTTTGAGGCAAGTGAAGTATGGGTGCGTTTCCGTTTTTCAATGATATATGAAATGGATAACTAGGATGCTTGTCTTTTTTTACCTCAACTTCACTATTTATTTCTATAACACCATATATATCTCCAATATTTAATCCTTTTGTTAAGTCTTCAGCCGCTATTGTAGCAAACAAATCAACAAAAGATTGAGATAGTATAGTTTTATTTTTAGCTATACCCTTAGACGCATCACCTCCTAAAAATTCAGCTATTGCAGCTTGACTTTCTTTAGGTAATGTTTTTGCTAGTTCTCCAACAATATCTTTTATAACAAAACCTCTTTTTTCAAAAGTTGTTGTTGATGGATCATTAAAATATTTTTTAATATCAGACTTTAAGTCTTTAGCGCTTTTTCTTAAATTTATATCTCCCCCTGCTTTTTTTACAGTAGAAGAAACTGCAGCCCTAAAAGATGAAGGAGAAATTAACCCTTCATCTAACATTACCGATAAAATAGATAAGGTCGAATTCACACCTGATGCACTACTCACCAATTTAGAATCAGAACCCTTAGTTAGAGTAAGAAAAGCTTTACCTCCGTTTAACTTTAATTGTTTATTTAAAGAATTAGCAATAGTATTTGCAGTTCCTTCTTTACCAGAAGCCCATACATCTCCAAACTTGGTTACAAAAAAGATACCCCCCTCTCCTTCAAAAATAATTTTACCCTTATACTTTATTTCTCCAGCCAACATGTCATCTGGCGATGTTATTGTAGTAAAAAATTGATTTAAGAAATCTAAAGTTTTAGGCTCTGTTATTCTTCCATCTTTTATATATTCGGCAGTATTATCTCTTTCGGTATAAGTAACTTCAAATGCGCCAACATCAAGTCTATCTAAAAACTTTGCTGGGTTTTTTACTACTTGACCTGGGGCTTCTTTAGAAACTTGTTCTTCAATAAAAGCAACATCTTTTTTCTTAATGGTTTCTCCTTGTGCTGTTTTTTTAGCAAGAACATCTAAAAGATTCATTACGCTTTTGTCAGTAGAGCCAAATGTTTTGGGCAACACAACTTTAAATGCAGCAGCTAATGCCTCTATGAATTTAACAATAGAGCTTTTGGCTTTAGGTGTTAATTTAGCATACTCTGATGATATAATTCCAAAGAGTTGAGACAGTCTCTCTTCGTCTTTTATGTTTTCACTATAGTTCTCTGCGAATTTATCTATTTGTTTAGCCAAATCACTATCACTATCTAAAGTCTCTCGAACAGACTCCATCATTTTTTTAGCAGATGCCGCCGCAGACGCTTCAGTCTTCATGGCATTTAAAAATATAGCATGAAATGCTTCATGTGGTATTGTCGTTTCTTGCGCTTGCTCTGCATTGATATGTATAATATCTTCTTTTGTTTTATACACACCCCTACCACTAGAATTATTGGTGGCATCCTTGTATTCTTGCGTACTAGAATAAATTATTATTTTAGTATTTGGAAGAATTTTTGAAATAGATTTCTCCGCATTAGCTTTTTGCGCTTCTAGAGTTTTAATATCTACTTCAGATGTAACAATCTCAATTTCCGCATCTTCCAGCGCACTCATCATGTCTATATCTTCCTCAGCTTTTGCTACTTCTTTCTTTACCTTTTCAGATTGAGCGCTTTTTTCTAAAGTTATCGACTCCTCTTGCGCCTGCTCAGAGACATTAGGTTCTTGAACTTCGGATGTAATCTCTTCGCTAATCTCTTGTTCTTGGGTGTCTCCTTCTCGAACTCCTTCGCTAACTCCGGCTTGTTCTTGTACATCCACGCTCTCTGTGCTTGACTCTTGAATGGCATCTTCGTCTATTTTAAATACTCCTAAAGCAGCGATTTCTGAATCTAGCTGAGCCTTTTCGGGTCTTAACAATTCATTCAAATCCTTTATAAGAGTGGGTTTATCCTTGTAATTTTTTTCTAAAACACGTTCATTTTTTTTATCAGCAATAACCGTGTCTCCATTGCTCAATGTGATTATTTTATAGTCTGTTCTTTCGTTGCCAATAAAGACAGGCTCTACAGTTATGCCATCGCCAAAAGAAGTTTCTTGTGCTTTAGTAACATCCTCGTTGCCTCCTATTATTATATTTAAAGGAGTACCTCCAGTTCCTCCGTCTATTTTTGCCTTAGTGTTTAGTAACTCTTGTACTCTTTCTTTAATGGCTTTTTTACCGCTACCTGTTTTAGCTTTTTGATGAGACTCATATAACCCTTGTATTTGTGCGTCTATAACAAATAAAGCTTGCTGAGCTAAAGGAGACATATTCTCTCTTTCCTTCATGCTTTGTTCTTGCAACCCTAAAAGCTTAGAGTCTATTTCTTCTTTCTTAGCTTCTAAATTTTTTATTTCTAAATCTTCTAAACCTTCCGTTGTTAAATCTTTTTCTATCTGACTCTTCTGTTTTTTTAAGTCTGAAACATCTCGTAGGCTTTCTGACACTGGAAGTGTATAAGGGAATATCTTATTTAAAACTTCACCTTTAGCATAGTCCGCAAGTGGAGAAGCAAATTGACTAGTGACCGCTGACCCAGGTGCAAAAAAGCCTACGGCCATAGCCTCCCACGCTGATCTAGGAGTAGGTAATTCTTGCCCACTCATGTATTTCCACATATAGTCTCCTAACCAAGAGATGCCTTCTTCTGTTCCTTCCTCTATTCCTTGTGTCCCTAATGCTTTTGTGTAGTCTCTAAAAACAGATTTAAAACTATCTTCTGCAACGCTCCTTTGAGATATACTTAATGAATTATTCCAAGCCCTAAAGTCCCCTACAAAACCCGCTTCCGTAAACATTTCTTTTAAGCCTCCAAAAGTAGCATATGCCACCTTTTCAAACTCAGACATTGTTGGGTTGTTTTTTACCTCTTTATAAGCCATATTAGACCCGACATAACCCATTCCTATAAAAGAACCTGGGCTAGATGCTAAGTTTTTAGCAATTGTTCTTCCCCCTATTTTTGCCACACCTTTAAGCCCCGTGTCAAGAACTAACCCTTCTACACTGCCAGCCAATGCCCCAGTTGACATTGTTCCCATACTAGCGGCAAACAAAGCGCTAAGACCCATTGCATTTGCTACATCAATAGCAAAAACTTGAGCGCCCTTTTTAAAAGAGTCTTGTTCAGTAAATGATTTGTTTAAGTCCTCATCTTCAAGACCTATGCTTTTTTTATACGCCACTTGCATTTCTTGGGCAAGACGATCAATAACTTCTGATCCAGCAAAAGCTTCAGGGTAAAGTTGAGAAAGCAATTGAGACCCTGCGTTTGCCCATATTCCTAGACCTTCTATTTTTCCAAAACGATTTTCTAAAATATCAATTCTATCTTGAACTTGTTTTTGAGCTAACTCTTGTGGGGTAAATTGTTCTGCAATACCTGGGGCTACTTGAGTCTCTCCATCCTCAACTCGTTGCGTCATAACTTCTTGAGTGTCTGGAGATATTTTAGACGCTACTATTTGACCAGTTCTTGTATCCATGAACACACTATTGTCTTCAGAAGAAACAATAGGACTTTCGGCTTTGGGAACCATTGGTTCATTTACATTCTGATTTACTTCTACTTCACCAAAAAAAGAATCTGCTTGAGTTGGTGGTTGTGGTCTTTCTGGGCTTTCCGAATATATTGGAGGAGTATACGAACCATCGCTAGGAGTTTCTTTAAGTTTTAAATTCATCAATTCCCTCATCGGGTCTTTGACATTTTTAACTTCTTCTTCTAAAGCTCCTGAGAATGATGGTGATAATGATGCGCCTTTCCAAGCCCCTTTGGCAAGAGAATCAGCTTCTTCTGCTGTGCCAACCTCAACAACTTCCCCTTCCGCAAAAGCTCTGTCTATAGCGGCATCTCCAGAAAGCGGAACAAAACTTTCTCCCTCTTTAAAAAGAGTAGGATAAACTATATTCTTGCCATCAACATTAGCTGAAGATAATAACACTGTAGAAAAAGATCCATCACCGTTATCCATCCCTTTACCCCTTTTAGCAGATATTTCTCTAAGCTTTTTTACGGGGTCAATATATTTTTGAGACTCTTCTCTTACATCACTTTGTGAAATAACCGAAGTATCTTCTTCCGTATCGGAAGCCGATATTTTTTCTTGAGCAGAACCCTTGGAAGAGTCTTTTTTTTTTAAGCCGTAAATTTCTTCAAATTCACTAAAGTTGTCAACATCATATTGTGGTTGAATAACCTCATTGTAAAAAGATAAACGATTACCTTCATCACTTAGATAAGATTTAAATTCATCAATACTACCTAATTCATATTCTGATTTTAAAGAATTATATAATGCTAATAGCTCTTTTTCGTTCATATTAATTTACTTATATAATTACTTTCCTGGCAATTGTTTTCCTGGCAATTGTTTTTTTCCCGTCTTTTTTACCTTTTCTAGAGCTATATAATTTTCATCTGTAAACATTTCTCCAGTGTACTGGTCATCTCCTATTAAATTTAAAGCCTTTACGGGTAAGTGATTTGACAAATACTCCAACATTTTCTCCATGTTCGTTTTTGCATCCCCTGGCTCCAATACATAGGTTGTTGTCTGATTATTTTTGTCAGGAGGAGTTGTTACTGTCAAAGGCCCAGGCGTTCCATCAATCTCACCGCCATCAAAAACCCATTCTTTAAAGAATTCTTCTTTACCAAATATTTCCGTAAGGAACTTTGCCGTAGTTTTAGGGGCTTCTAGAGCAAGGGGCTTTTCGCCTCCAAAAGTTTCGTTAGATGTAATATCTATACTTGCTATTTTATTTTGCCAAGCTCTTTGTAGGTTGCCCAAGAATATAATCTTTTTTTGATTTGAATCTAAGGATTGTTTTTTACTACCTGATATTGTTTTGTCTAGGCCTATAGTTATTGCTTGACGCATTTCATTTCTTGCAATGTTTTTATATGCAAAAAGATCATCTTCTGGAATCATAGGCACTTGTCTCCCGTTTATATTTTTATATTCAAGGTAAATATCCTTGTCAGTCTTTTTGTCTTTTTCATTATAAACAGGATTGTATCCAAGATAGTCAGTCATTATTGAAGCTAACATTTGAGTGTTTGGATTGTCTACAACACTATCAATTCTTTTCTCTAGAGCCTCATTGAATTTAGACTTTTGACGAGGGTCAGATGTTTTTATAAGACCATTAGGGCCCATGACTTGCTCTTTACCAAAAATCATAACCGACTCCTCATTGAACTTATTGTATTTAAACGGATCGCTTTTTACATTTTGAGCTAACTGCATTTGAAGAACAGACATCCTAGAAATCTCTTTACCCTGATCGTCGTATATAGCAGTAACCCAATTTCCTTGTTCATTAGGGAATGTTCTAGTGTTTTCTGAATTTAAAAATTCTCTTGTATAAGAATAGCTTGATGTTTCTATAGCCGAGGCTCCAGTAAAATCACCATCTGCATCTACAGATGATTTTTCAACTCTTTCTTGGTGTTCTTTATCTATCTCTCCTTGAGTGGTGTAAAAATTTACATAATTCTTAGCGCCACTATTGAACTTTTGCATAATCATCAGATAATCATTCATGCTCATCTCCCCATTTTGCATTTTTCTGTATGCATCCCCAGCAAATTGTTTGCCTGTTAAAGCCGAAGCCATAACATTTGGATTGTTTGTTAAAGGACTTGTGATTTCATCAAAAGTTTTTCTAGACTCTATATCCTTATCGTCTACTTTTTTTTTGGCGGCTGCCGCTATATTTCCAACATTGGAAATGTCTTGTGAAAGTTTTTCACCAATAGAAGTCCAGTCTACTACTGATGTAAGATCTGATCTCCTTTCGTATCCAATGTATGTTTTAGCCATTTTTATTCT
>TARA_B110000211_G_scaffold229929_1_pt1 | contig 19381 bp, 18 predicted proteins | sample TARA_B110000211 | Tara Oceans TARA_B110000211 (sample SAMEA4397516) | marine metagenome | biome: Polar Biome; feature: [DCM] deep chlorophyll maximum layer (ENVO:01000326); material: water (ENVO:00002006), including particulate matter (ENVO:01000060) such as... | depth 30 m
AGTATCCAATAACAGACGTATTAATACCGTCTATGAAATTAAAACCATTAATTACAACTAGAATACAAAATATTGTAAAAACTATTTGAAAACTAGTATTATCAAGAAGATAGTCCAGCAACAAAATATTTGTTGGGGGCACAACAATTGATGAAAAATGTATAAAGGTATATACTATCAAAATTTGAAAAAATAATCTTAATTTTGGAGATTTTATTTTTTTTATATCAGACAAAAAACCAATACAAAAAATAAATGAAATAGAAAAAATAAAAATAAAATTTGATAAATCAATATAAAAATAAGATGTAAGAATTAAGATTATTCCACCTAACAAAGGTACACTTTCAGAAGATACAAATTTTTGGTGAATATCACCAGTTAAATTTAAAAATAGTTTGTTTGTAATAGATATGTAGTTTAAAATTAACCCTAGACTTAAGATTAAAAAAAATAATATAATATTCATTTAATTTGTATTTATTTTAAAAGAAAGTTTATAGAAAGCAAACCCAAATAAAAAATAGATTTTACTTGGCCAAATTTCATGTATTTTCTATAGACCAGGTATCCATCTTTAATTTTTTGAAATTTAGATGATGATAAGGAATTATCAAGCTTCCTCCACTTTGTTAGATTGTTGAGCAAAGCATAAATTTTTTTTTCACTTAGAGTAATTTTAAGCCACAAAACATAATCTTCTTTAGTTTTTATACTGGCAAACTTAATATTATTTTTAATCAATTTTTTATCCAGTATTACTGTTGAAAGTCCAACATCACATGACTTCAAAAGCTTTTTATGACTTAAGTCTTTTGCCTTGCGTTTTCCAATTATTTTATTTTTATAATTAATTATATAATACGAAGTATGTGAAATTTTGATTTTATGTTTTTTCATGAAAAAAATTTGTTTTTTGAGTTTATCAGGTGACCACAAATCATCCGAATCTAAAAAAGCAATAAACTTTCCCTTACTCAACTTAATTCCTCTATTTCTTGATAGACCTGCACCTATATTTTTTTTGTTAATAAAGATTTTAATCCTGCTATCTTTTTTTTTTAAGTTATTAAGATTGATCAAATCTTCATGATTTGAATCATCATAAATAATTATTAATTCTAAATTTTTATACGATTGCTTTAAAACTGAGTTTATACTTAAGACAATATATTCTTTTTTTTTATAATAGGGCATGATAACACTTACTAAATCCATTATATTACCTTATTATAATTTTATGCTTAGTAAATAGAAATGAAAAAAAAATTAATAATATTTATGCCTTCTATTGAGGGAGGGGGTGTTGAAAAAAATCTATTTTTAGTAAGCAATTACCTGTGTAAAAAAATTAATAATGTAACATTAATTACAATATCAAAAAAATATAAGAAAAAATTCGACAAATCGATTGAATTTATCTCACTTAAATCATGCTATTGGGACAAATTAAGCAGAAAATCAAAATATTTTTTATCAATTTTTTTACTTATTAAGGAAATATTAAAAAATAGAAATATAATAGTTTTTGCATTTCAAGCTAATATATATTGCATAATAATCTGTAAATTATTTTCTATCAAAGTGATAGCAAGATCAAATTCAGCCCCTGCTGGTTGGTCTAAAAACATACTCAAAAGATTAATTTTTAAATTTTTTTTAAATCTTGCAGATAAAGTTATGGTAAATAGTATTCAATTCAAAAGAGATTTAAAAAAAGAATTTAATGTAAATGCAAAATGTATTTACAACCCACTAAATCATGATGAAATCATAAAAAAAAGCAAGAAAAAATCTAAGAACATATTTACAAACAAAAAACAATTGAAAATATTAAATATTGGAAGATTTACTGAACAAAAAGACCAGATAACACTTTTAAAGGCATTAAATCAAATTAAAGAAGCTATTAAATTTGAAGTTATTATAATCGGGCGTGGTAAATTACATAAAAAACTTTCAGAATACATATTAAAAAATAATTTAAACCAGTTTATAAAAATAATTGATTTTGTAGATAATCCTTTTCCATTGTTAAAACAAGCTGAATTATTTATACTGTCATCTAGATATGAAGGTTTACCAAACGTGTTATTGGAAGCTTTAACGTTAAAAAAATTTATTATTTCTTCTAGATGCCCTACGGGTCCACAAGAAATTTTATTGAATGGCAAGGGAGGACTTTTGTTTGATGTTGGAAATCATAACCAACTAGCAAATAAGATAATATATTATAAAAAAAATAAAAAAAAATGTTTACTCATGTTAAAACATGCAAGAAAAAAATTGAATAGATTTGATTATCGAACAAATCTAAAAAAATATTTAAATTTAGTTAATCAAATAAGTTAATCCATATTTTTTTTTAAAATATTTTTTAATTTAAGAAAATGTCTATATTTTGTGAACTGTTTGGTATTTTTTTTTATTTCGAGTTTATATTTTTTTACACCATTTAAGTTAACATATTTTATTAAACTGTTAGATAGTTCACCCTTCTTATTATTTTCAAATAAACAATGTTATAAAAAAAATTAATTCAAAATCAAAATTAATGATTAGTTACAAAAAAAATAGCAAAATAGAATATGAACACACTAAAGCAAATATAATAAAGGTTAAAAATGATTTTAACTGGTCACCTAAGAAAAATATTAGAGAAGCATTAAGCTCATATTATAAAAACTTGATGTTCAAATACTAGTTGATATGTTTTTTATTTGATTTAACCTAATTTATATGATTACCCAAACTGATATATATATATATTTGTATATTTTTTAAATTTTGTGATTTAATTAATTTTATAGTTATCTCCATGTTTTTATGAACATCTGCTATTCACTTTATACATTTAATAATTTAGGGTTTTCTAAAAAACTTGTTTAATCTACCTGATATAAACTTTAAACTTACTGGATTATTAGAATATACATTAAGTATTAAGTATTAAGTATTAAGTATTTATTTTCAATTTTCTTGCTAATTAATAGCCAAATCTTGTCAAGAACATCTTTAACATAGGTAAAGTCTCAATAGTGCTTATAATAATTATTTAAATTATCAATACCTATAATCTAGGAGTTTTTATTTATTTTCAAAGCTTTTGACATAAATGAAATCCTAAAAAGATCTGCATGTCCTATAATCAATGTTTTCATTATTTAATTAATTTTTTTTTCCAGTAGTTTAATATTTTATAAATCCCCAAAATTAAGACCAAAATAATACCCTGACCATTATTATATCTAATTTTCAGTTCTTCAACAAACATTTTTCTATGGGGAATTGTGCTAGAAAACCCTCCTCTTCTAAAAATTCCAACAACTTCGTTTTTTTTGGTTGCAATTCCTTTCATCTTTTTTTTGGCAATCATTCTATAGAAATAATCATAATCTGCATGATACTTGTAACGAATATTATATTTCCCAATCTTTTTTGCAGATTTATTTTTTATAAAAAAACCAGTAGAATGACTTGAATAAAAACCCCATGAATACCAAATTTTTTTTGGTCTATAGCCGTGTAAAATACCCCAGTGCTTTCTAACACTCCCAAAAATAAAATCTTTGTCAGGGTATTTGTCGATATAATCTTTTATTATCTTTAATCCATTAGCTGTGAACCTATCATCAGAATTTAATATACATATATATTGACCTTTAGCGCGTCTAATGCCTTTATTAAAAGCATCATAAATCCCCTTATCTTTTTTACTCTCCCAATAAGAAATCTTTTTTTTATATTTTTTGATAATATTGAGAGTTTGGTCTGTCGACCCTCCATCTATTACAATATACTCATAATCATTAATTTTTTGTTTTAGTAAGCTTTTAATAGTTTGTACAAGATATCTTTCTTGATTTAAAACTACAGTAATTATTGAAAATAATGGTTTTTTATTTATTTTTATTACATTGTGATCATACAACTTTTTCATTTAATAATTAATTTAATAAATTTTTTTACAAAAATTTTTTTTTTTTGAATTTTTTTTTTAATATAATTATGTTTAAAATTTTGAATGTTCAAAAAAGTCAGGCAACTAATCTGATTTATATTATAACAATTCATCATATTCATAAAATTATATCTACTATTTTATATTTATTATATATAAAAAAATTTTTTTTGGTATTTGATTGGAAATTATTTTAATTTATTATTAACATACTAAAAACATATAAATGAAATTTATAAATAAATAAATACTTTTGATCAAAAAAATTTTGAAATAGTTTTTTATTTAAATTCGTAAATACACATTTTGTTACGTTTTTACTAAAATAAAAAATTAAATTTATATAAATATTGTAATAACCCATTTAAACTTAAGTTAAATCAAAAATAATGGTAAATAGTATCAATAATTAATTTTTAAAAAATATTGTAATTATGAATCATAAAATAATTGAATTTTTTGGATTGCCTGGTGTAGGTAAAACTACTTTTGAGATTGAAGTAAAAAAATATCTGAAGTTAAAAAATAAAACTGTTTTAAATAGGAGAGAAATAATAACAAAATATGCATTTACTAACTTAAAAATTAGTTTTTTAGACTACGCTAGTTTAGTTTATTTTGGATTTTTAGAAAAACTTAAAAATAAACGTAAGAAAAACTTAAAAAATAATTTTGTTCCTAAAAATTTCAAAAAAAAAATTAAATTTAAAAACCTTATTTCAAATTTTTTAAGAGACAGATATATAAAAATTTGTAAAAATTTATTTTTAAAATATTTTGAGAATGATCTTAAAGATAAAAAAATTATAAATGATCTAATTAATAAAATTGAATCTACAAATAAAAAATTAATTACATTTTGGATTCATGAAATGTTTGCTGCCTATTATCTATTTACCAAAAATAAAAAAGATGTAATTTACCTCTCTGATGAAGGATTTAATCAAAGATATTTTCTAATTCTCTTTTCTAAATTGAGGAAAAAGATATTTTTTTTAAAAAAAATCTACAAAATTTGTCCAAAACCTGATCTATGTATTTATTTAACTAGAAGTAGAAAGATAATTAAAAAAGTACATAAACAAAGGGAGCTAGATCAATCTGGAATAGTCTTGAGGCCAAATCAAATTGATAAATTTATAAAATTTGAGAAATATATATATCAAGAGTTTAAAAATGACATTAAATACATTAAATTAAATAATTCAAAAAGAATTGAACTTAAAAAAATTTTGAAATAAAATACTATTAATAAAATCAATTTTTAGCTTATTAGAGTAGAGGGAGGCATTAAAAAAATAGATTAAATTTTATTATAAGATAAATTGATTCTTAAGTTTATTACATATTTAATAATCACTATATGTGATGTAAATAGTGACGATACAAAAACTTTTTTTAATATTAATCTAGACCAAGTGCAAAGATCTAATTTAGATCTACTTTAATAAATTATTAATATATCTAAAGTTTTTGAGATACCAACTTACTGTTTTATTAATACCAACTTCCATTGATATCTTTTGTGACCAATTAAGATCTTTTTTTATTTTATTAAAATTCAATTTTTGAAGCTTAATCTCACTCTTAGAATAATTTAAAATTTTAGGTTGTAAATTTTCTTTATTCATAATTTTAAGAATTAATTTAACAAGTTGTAAAACTGTTAAATTAAATTTTGAACCAACATTGTAAGTAAGCAGATTTTTACTTTTTTTCTTAGATAGTTGTTTAAGTATTAAGATATAAGCTCTAACTGCATCATCTATATAAAGGTAATCTCTTACTAATTTTCCTGATGATCTAATAATTAATCTTTTATTTTGCAAGCCCCTAATTATGGTTTCAGGGACTATTCTTCTAAAGTTAAAATCTCCTGGACCAAATAAATTTCCACATCTTACAATTGCTACTTTTAAATTATAAATTTTACTATAAGACTGACATATCAAATCAGAACTAGACTTTGACAAATCATACGGATAAATTGAAAATAAATTGTCGTTTTCTTTATATTCTTTATTCTTTAATTCTCCATAAGCTTTATCAGAGGAAGAATAAATCATCATAATTTTAGGATCGATTTCTCTAATAGCCTCTAAAATATTTATCGTACCCATAATATTAGTTTTATAGGTCTCGTAAGGATTTTTAAGGCTTTCTAAAACTTGGGTAATAGCACCTGTATGAAAAATTATATTTATTTTTTTTGTTTTTATTAAGTTTGAAATAAATTTTTTATCATTAAAATCACCATGTACAATGTTTAAAGTTTTCTTATAAAGAAAGTTATTACGTTTTTTATTTTTAATTTTATCTAAAACAAATAAATTATATTTTTTCTTATTAAGCTTTTCACATAAAGATTGACCCAAAAGACCAAAACCACCAGAAATTAAAACATTTTTTTTCATTAAGCCCTTTATTTTTTTAAATATTTTTCTGCAGTCAAAATATCTTTTTTACTATCAATACTAAAAAAATATCCTTTGTGAAGGTGTGATTTCAATATTTTTTTTTTTATTAATGTTCGTAAATAATTATTTTCTAATTCATGATTGGGATTATAGTATTTATTAAACGTATATTCATTAAAAATATAAAAACCAATATTAACTGGGCCTTGTAATTTTGGCTTTTCCTCAAAGGATTTAACATAGTTATTAGGAGATAAATTTAAATGCCCATATTGAGAATTTTTATAATATGAAGATATAAAAGATATTTTATTTTTTAACTTAAAATATTTTTTTTGCAAACTATTTATATTTATATCTGCTAAACCATCACCATAAGTTACTAAAAAATCTTTTTGGTTTAAAAATTTAATTGATTTTTGTATTCTGTTTAATTTAGATGTTTGAAGCCCTGCATTAAAAAATTTTATATTAATTTTGGATGAGTCAATATCTTTTGTGTTACGTACTATTTTAAAGTTATTTTTTTTAATTACTGTTTTTGATTTAAAGAAATTAATAAAAAATTTTTTTTTATATCCCAATGGGAAAATAAAGTAATTTAAACCATATTTGTTTAGATTGTGAATAATTCTTAATAAAATAATTTTATTTTTTATTTTTGCTAGTTGTTTTGGTTGCTCATTAATCTTAGAAAATCTTGATCCAGCCCCACCTAACAAAATTATGCCTGAATTTATTCTATTAATTTTTTTCATGCTAAATCTTTGTAAATCTCTTCATATTTTTTAGCAACCACTTCATACGAAAAATTATTGATAATCTTATTTCTAATATTTTTAGAAATTTTGTTATAGTTTTTTTGATCTAAACAAAATCTAATTCCATTTATAAGATCATTTATATCGAGATAATTAGCTAAATAACCATCTACTTTATGGGAAATAATGTCAGCAGTTCCAATTTTATCAAATGTAACGCATGGAAGCTCACAAGCACCAGCTTCCAAGACTATTTGTCCAAAGGCTTCTATTCTACTAGGGACTAATAATAAGTCAGAGGCAGAATAAATTAACCTAAGTGACGCTACATCATCATCAAAATGTTTATCAAAAACTACAAAATTAAATTTATATTTTTTTTTTAAATCTTCTAATCCGCTCGCATTCCCAATTATAACTATTGAGAAATCTTCTTTTCTCATGTTTAATGCCTGGATAGATTCTAATAACAGGTCAAATCCTTTTCTATAATCATTAATTCCATTGTATGCGCTAAATAAAAAATATTTTTTTTCTAAATCAAATTTTAAACAATTTTTTGCAGATTGCTTGTTTATTGGAAACCACTTCAAATGATTTATTGAACATGGAATTGTATATATCTGATTATTTTTTAAAACTTGGCTTTCTTCTGCTAGTCCTTTAAGCCAATTGCTAATACATACTATCTTAATATCACTATTAAAAAATAATTTTTTTCTATTAAGTACCCAATTTTCAATATTAAATATTTTTTTATTATCAAATTTCTTATCTTTAAATTTATAAAAATTATTAGTTGTATAATGTTTACTACCAACAAAGGGCCACATATCAACTATTGTCCATACTTGAGGTTTTTTAATTTGACAAAACTCCTCAATAGCAATCATTTCATTACATATCCAATGAAAATTTACTATATCACAGTCAAAATTATTTATCTTTTTTGCCAATCCTGATCTAAAAAAAGATATTGAATCTTTATAAATATTATTTGCCCCTAAAATTTTTTTAGATTGTATCGCAAGAAATTTTTTTATTTTATGTGTATATAAGTCATAATTATTATCTAAATTTAAAATTATATCATTTCTATTAATTCTATATTTTTCATTAACAAGCAATTTTGAATCTATTGAGTTTTCGTTTAGAGCATCTAGCAATCTCACACACGATGTTGCTGCACCGCCTTTGCTATCACTATAATTAATATGCAAAACTTTCATAACTAATTTTTTTCAAAAAATTTTTTACAAACATAGAAGCTATCGAATCTACTTAGATAGGGAAAAATCAATTTATAATTATGCTGTGATAATCTTTTAAATATCAAATTTTCATTAACATAGTTATGTTCTATTGTAATTATTTTTGGCCTATATTTTTTTAAATCTAATCCATCTAGAACTGCTAACTCATTTCCCTCAGTATCAATCGAAAGATAATCAAACTCTTTTATTTGAAACTTTGAAAAAACAGAATTCAAAGTTGTAGTTTTTACATCATAACTTTTTGAGTAATTTATGTTTTTTTTTAAACCAGATAAAAAATTATTCTCATTTTCATAAAAAGTAATAGTTTCATTTTTATTACTTAGTGCATCAAAAATTAAAATATTATCAGGTCTGTTGGAGTTTAGTTGATTCTTCCAATGGTGTGATGGCTCACACAAGATGCCCTTCCACTTTCGCTTTTTTTCCAAGTAAAAAGTATTAGATAAATCTACACCATTTGCGGCTCCTACTTCACAATAAAAACCATTAAGTTTTTTGTGTAGAATAAAATCAACAAATAAATCTTGAAATATTTGTGATTTGCTCAAACTTTTATTTTCAATGATGAAATTAATAAAATTTTCAGCAGAATAATCAGACGTTTTTTCTTTAAATTTTTCAATATTAATTAAAAAAAACTTTTCTTTTTTTATTAGACTGTAACCTAATAAGTTCAAAACTTTAGATGTTATCTTGAAAAATTTTTTCTTTAAAAAATACATTGGCTTCACAATAATTGTTGTTAATATATGTCTATATAACTTATGCAAATAAATAATTTAAAAAAACAAAATTTAACATCATTTAAAAAATAGATTAGTAATATTATTGAATATAGATTTGATCATGATAGTTTAAAAAATAAAATATTAATATTATTTGATCACTTTGAAAATTCTACATATAAACTTTTCTGATAATGTGGGTGGAGCCGCAATAGCTGTAAAAAGACTTCATGATTCTCTATTAAAAAAAGGATATGATTCTAACTTACTAGTCCATTCAAAAAATACGCTTGGAAAAAAAATATATAATTCTGAATCTAATTATATTTTAATTAAAAATTTATTCTATCAATCTCTTGAAAGAAAATTAATCTCAACAATTAAGAAAAGTAGCTTTTCATCTAGATCACTCAATATTTTTCCAACTGGTTTAGCTGAAAAAATTAATAACTTTAACGCAGATATTGTCAATTTGCATTGGATAGGCAATTCAATGATTAGTATTAAGGAAATAAGTAAAATTAAGGCAAAGCTAATTTGGACAATGCATTCCATGTGGCCCTTCAACTGTGTAGATCATTTGTCAGAAAATGATGGACACATTAATAGTAACTTTTTGAGCGAAAATTCTATGAAATTACAATTTTTAGAAAAATATGTTTGGCAGCAAAAAATCAAGTATTTAAAAAATCTTAACATAAAAATAATTTGTAGTTCAAAATGGATGATGGATGAAGTTCAAAGAAGTTACCTTTTTAGAAATAAGAAAACTAAGTTAATACCATTAATGCTGGGTGATAATATGTTTAAAATAGATACCTCAAGTTCAAAAAAAATTCTAAATTTTAATGAAGATAAATACCGTATCTGTTGTATTGCAGAAAATATAGATAATTCAAATAAAAGAATAGCTGAATTAATATACAGTATCGATAAAAATGAATTTTTAAATGCTTTCAATACTGAAATAATTTTAATAGGCGATTATAAAAATAAAATAATTAGTAAAAAAAATATTAAAATAGAATATATTGGAAAGCTTTCAGATGAAATTTCTAAACAAATTATAATTTCAAGTATGGATGTCGTTTGCTTATCAAGCAGAATTGAAACTTTTGGTCAGGTTGCTTTGGAAGCATTATCAATGGGAATTCCATGTGTGATATTCGAGAATTTGGGATCTTCTGATTTAATTAACCATAAAGATAATGGTTACTTGGCAAAAAAAAATGATTTTATAGATTTTTCCAATGGAGTATATTGGGTTTTAACTAATCTAAGGTTAAAAAAGAAAGAAATCTTAGATAATTTTAATTTACAATTTGACAAAAATAAAATTATTGAAGATTACATGTATTTTATTAAGTCATAATGATCTCATTTATTAAAAAAAACATCTATAAATTAATTATCTTTTTTTACTATGATCGAGTTAAAATTAAAAAAAAAAAAATTTATTCTAGTGTAAATAAAAAACCAAAATTTCTTCTTATTTCTAATTTAAATTCACTTGGTGGCATGTTCTCAAACTTAAAAATAGTTTTAAATGGTATATGTGAGGCAAAAAAAAGAGGTTTAAAACCAGAGGTAGATATGGAAAATTTTCCAACTTTATATAATGATAAAGATATAAAATATACCCAAAATAGTTGGTTATATTACTTCTCACCCCTTTCTGTGGGGTTAAGAAAAGTTTTAAAATTAAATTTTTTGATTAATGAAAATAATAAAATAAAATATAATCTAATTTATAATAATAAAAAAAAAAATACCTATTTAAAAAAAATTTATTTAAAGTATATATCTATTAATAAAGAATTTTTAATAACTGCTGAAACATTTTTTAAAAAAAATTTTTCCAATAAAAAAGTAATAGCAGTACATTTTCGTGGCACAGATGCAAAAATTACACCATCTCATAAATTTCCCCCCACGTTGGAACAAGTTGATAATTTTCTTAGTAAGTATTTAAGGGAAAATGAAATTGATCATATATTTTTTATAACAGACCAATTAAGTTATTTAGATTATTTTAAAAAAAAATATAAAAAAAAGTTACTTTACTGGAAAAGTTTCAGGTCTAATAAATATAAGATATTTAATTTAAAGGTTAGAAGAAAACATAATTATAAATTAGGAAAAGATAATATTATTGAAATGCTAATTTTATCTAAAATTGACACAATAATATACTCAAATTCAAATTTAGTAGAATTTGCTATTTTTCACTCAAATCTAAAAAGGATAAGGTCTTTTCAATTAGAAAATGGAATTAATTCAAAAAATATTCTAATTTCTCTTTTTTTATGGAATTTAAAAAAATTACTACCAAAAAATATTGGTGGGTTTAATAAATCTGCTAAAATTAAAGAATACTTAATTAAATAGTTTAATTTAAAATGTGTTTAATAATGATGATCAGTGGTAACATTAAATTGATGGTAAGTTTGTTAAAGTTCTTTTTCCAATTTATCTATCATTTTCGCATCTTCTGACGCACCAGCTATTATAATTTAGGCTATTGGAAGTAAAAAATTTATAAAAAAAATTTTAATCGTGTAGATCTGTCCCTGCAGCAAACTGTCTATATGTACTATCAAATTCTTTTCCCAATTTATCCATCATTTTTTTGCCTTCTACATCATCACTTTCAGCAATCTTTATTTCTGGCCATCTTTCCTTTGGAAATTTTGTATATAAGCTAAATGTTTTAGCTAATCCTTGAATTTCATTTTTTGTTATTGTTGGCATTCTCAACATGCTTTCACTCGTATTAGATAAAGAACATATTTCTTCATCTTTTATATAGCCCTTTCTAATAGCAAGATCTCTTAACGGTGTGCCGTGATAAGGTGCAAATATAAAAGCTCCTGTTGCATCGATACTATCTGGAAGTTTTCTAACAAAGTTTATTGTATCGAATATTAAATCCCTAGTTTCATCAGGCATTCCAATAATACTATTTGCACAAGATGCATAATCATGTTCTGCAGCGATTTCGAATGCCCTAATCTGAACTTCATCTTTTACATTCCGTTTGAGATAATTTCTTCTATATTCATAATTTCCGTGTTCAATTCCAATATTCATTCTTAACATATTCATCTCTGCTAAACCCGCGGCTCTATACTCGTTTATAGTTTCTGCTCTTGTATTCATCCAAAAAGGGATTTTATAATCTGAATAAAGTTCTTTTAATTCGTCAAATTCTCTGTTTGACATGGCCAAAAAAGTATCGACAACAAAATAAATTAAATTAGGATCATATTTTTTAACTAAAAAATCCAATTCTTTTTTTAATCTTTTTATACTTTTTTTTCTATGGAATTTTCCACCAGTTTCAGCTTTGTATTCAACATTATTTGATGGTGAATTACAAAATGTGCAGGTATAAGGGCATCCTCTTTGAGTTTCTAACCCGACTGCTCTCCATATCTTACCTTGCATAGGTCTATATAAACTTCCAGCCTCAAACAAATCCCAATCGGGTATTGGTACGGTATCAATATCTATAGGGGGTCGCATGTTATTTTTAAAAATTTTTCCCTCACCTTTTACAGTACAATTTTTAATCTGATCAATCCTACCACCTGAGCTTAGTGCATTGGCCATCTCTACAACCGCCCCCTCACCCTCACCTCTACAAACATAATCAACAAAATCATTTTGAATAATTTTATTTGCTGCATAGGTTGCAAATACACCTCCAAAAAAAGTTTTGTAAGTTCGATCTTTTTCTGGAATTGCTTTAAGTAGATCTATTGCCAGATAATATGTACTTTCAAGAACAGAAACTAGAATTAAATCTGGTTTGAAGGTTGATACTTTTTTTTTAAAGGCTTCAACGATACCATTTTTAGGCTTCACACCTTTTTCATGCCACTCAGTATTATTATACTTATGAACATTCCTATTTTCAACTTTTTCTTCATTAGTATTTTTTCCAAGTGTTAAAGAATCAATATCTTCATAATAAGTACAATCAAAAAGATCTAGGGGATAACCTTCTTGTTTTAATAAAGCTGTGAAAATTCCCACAGATTGAGGCATAAGAGCACTCATGTGTAAATTAGGATAAAATATTAATATCTTAAAATCTTTTGGATTTCTGGCTGTAAAAGGTGACTTAAGCATATTTGGATGATTTTTAATCTATATTAGATGTAAATTCAAATTAAAAAGAATTTCCATTCCATTTCCTGATATTGGAGACATCAATTAAGTCAGAATCAAGACTATAAAGTCTATTCTTATAATTTTGTAACAATCTTTTGACAAGGTACCTGTCGACTCTAGCTCTCGAGTCATAAATAAAAAATTGACTTCTTTTAGAATAATAAAATTGCTTTCCTCCCTTCATGCCTATTCCAGAAATAATTATATTTGAATTAGGATTTTCCTCTAATGCAAGAAGAATTGAATAAAACCCTCTTGATATACCTTGAATGTTTTTGTTTTTGATATTCCCTAAAATATGAATAATTTTAGAATAAAAGCTTACTTGATGTTGCATTTCAGCTATCAGCAGTGAAATTTTTTTATTCTTAAAAAATTTTGCTTGAAAATTCCACTGTTCTTTATTTGATAAACAAGTTAATTTTGTATAATCTCTTAATTCTAAAGGTAAATCTATTGCTCCAGGTACAATCATTATTCTTTCTGGTTTAGATTTTATAATTCTTGAACTAACATAATCATTTCTAGCGAACTCACGTGCACCAACAACACATGTAAGTTCGTTTTTTTTATGTTTTTTCCTGAATTCAATGGCTCTTTCAGCTGCACCATTAGCTGTATAGATTTTGTCTACATGGATATCTGGAAGTTTTGATTCAGGTTTAGACCCAAGAACCAAAATATTATTATTTAACATCTAACAATTTTTTATTATATTTATAACATCCTTTAAATTTTTTTTAGTATCTACAGCAACAGATTTATCAGACATTTTAATCATTTTAATTTCATGGCCGAGTTCAAGAAACCTTAGTAATTCACAATCCTCAAGCTGTTCTAGTGGAGTTTTTGTTTTAACTGATTTGAAGGCAACTAAAGATTTGTATGGCAATGAGTATATACATACTTGCCTCCATGCTTTTATAAATTTCTTATCTTTGGTAGTTGGTATTGCTGCTCTGGATTGATATAAAAGTCTTCCATCTTTTCTAAAAACTACTTTAGGAATATGTCCTGAAAAAAATAATTCTTTATCTTTGATTGCGGTATATCCATTTATTATAGTTTTTGGATATTTTTTAGCTGTAATTAACAATTTTTTTATATCTACAGGATTACAAATTGGCTCATCTCCCTGTACATTTAAATAAAAATCAGCTTTAAATCTCTTTGCTACTTCAGCTATTCTATCAGTACCAGTGAGGCACTTCTTAGATGTCATTACAACTTTAATCTTTTCTTTTTCACAGACTTTTTGGATCCTCTTATCATCTGTTGCAATTAGTATTTTAGATTTATCTACAATTTTTTTACATTGATTATAAGTTCTAATAATCATTGGAATACCACAAATATCCATAAGAGGCTTGCCTGGGAGTCTTTTTGAATTATATCTTGCTGGGATGACTAAATAATATTCCATTTAAATAAATATTTACAAAGCATAAACAGATACAGATTTAACCTTATACTTGGTAGGAGTTATACTTTCTAATTCTGATTTTTTTTTCAATGATTGATATAAAGAAAATAATTCATCCATTTCTCGTCTTTTAGGATCTTCAGCCTCATAACCATCAAATCCTGCTATATAAATTTTTTTTGCTTTTCCACTATTAGCAATTCCTAGAGCATATGAAATTGCCAATGTATTAGGAATTATTGCCGAAGACTTCATAAATTGAAAAGTATTATTTTTTACCTCTACTCCAAAATCTAATTTTTTAACTTTTTTAAATTTATCTTTAATAAGACCTGATAACCTTTGATAAGGTAAAATAAGTTTTTGTGGCAAATATTTAAATGACTTGTGATCAGTTAATAGTCTTAATGTATTACAGACAGCCCTGGTATTAATTAATTTAGAATTGATTGAATTTTGAGTATTTAAAGCAATAACAAACGGTTTATATTTTTTTATAAAATTCTCTAATGCTACTTTGTGAGCTTTGACACCTGGGCCTGAACCAAGTATCAAAACATTTTTGTTTTTTATATTTTTTGTTGGTTCATATTTTCCACTGCCTTTACCAACAAAATATTGTTTATAAGTGTTAATAAGATCATTACTAAATTTCTTCCCTCCTTCAGTTTTTAAATTATCTATAACTGCTAGAATTTCATCTGAACTAAAATTTTTTGCAGTAAGCATCCCTTGAATAAAACTTGGATGAATTCCATATAAACCTGAAAGGTAATAATATACATTTGATCCCCACCCATATTTATTTTTCATAAAAATAAAATCGTTTTCTACCAATTTAATTAAATCATTATAATTAACTTTTCTTTTAAATCTTTTTTCTAGCTCAAGAATTAGATTTTCTGTTTTTACATTGCCTGGACCTCTGCCCATACCCAATACTGTAGAGTCAATCCAATTTACACCATTACTTAGTGCCATCATTGCATTTTCCATTGCCTTATCCATATTATCATGAGCATGTATACCTAGGTCAGTTTTCCAATTTTTTCTAAAATTCTTAACTATTTCTTGAGTTTGATCTCTATTTAGACTTCCTGTACTATCTGCAAAGTATATAACATCCATTTTAAATTCTTTTGCAAGATTACAAAAATGTTGAATTTCTTTTTCTGATCTATCTGAAATTTGCATTAAGTTAATTGCCACTTTATATCCTAAGGTTTTAATTTTAAATGCTACAGGCATAACCTCACTAAGTTCTGAAAAATGACAAGCTATTCTAACTAATTTAACTTTGCTAAATTTTGATTTTCTAAATAAACTATTAAGAGATAATATATTTCTTTTTAAATTATTTTCTTTAATCAGCTCTGCCCCATTAATCATTACAGCAATTTTCAATGATTTGGGTATTTTTAAACTACTTAAGAAATCATCAGTCGTATATGCGCAAGCTCCCCTAAATTCTTTTTTATCTTTAGATCTGAAGCCTATCTCAACATAGTCAACTTTAATGTCTGACATTACTTTTAGATATCTATTAATTAATCCAATACTAAAATTCCAATTATTGTAGTAACCACCATCACGAAGTGTACAGTCTAATATTTTTAGTTTAGTCATTTTTTATAAAACCATCTAAGTTTTTTATGTAAACTCTCTTGCTTTCCATTGTTCATTAGTTTTTATTAAAATTCCAATTGTTGTAATATCTACCGTCTCAAAAAGTGTAATCTAAATAATTTATTTTACTTATTGTATCATTCATAATTAATCAAATAAATTTTTAATCGTATTAGGATTTCCTGAATTTATTAATCGACCATTTTTTAAATAGAATACCTTATCACAATATTTAATTGAAGTATATTTATGGGCTATTATAATTATTGATAATTTATTTTTTAATTGTAATAAATCTTCAAGAATTTTTTGTTCATTAAAATGATCCAACGAGCTGGTCGGTTCGTCTAAAATTAAAAGTTTTGGCTTTCTATAAAGAGCTCTAGCTAAACCAAATCGTTGTTTTTGGCCTCCTGAAATATTTTTTCCTAGATCTTCAATTACTGTATCAAGTTTATTTGGCAATGAATTAGTAAAATTAATTAATTGAGATTTTTTTAAACATTCTATCACTAAATCTCTATCAATATTCTTCTTATCAATACCATAGGCAACATTTTCTAAAATAGTCGCATTATTTAAGATTGTTTCTTGGGGAACATAGCCAATTAAATTTTGCCATTCTGAATTATTATATAAATTTGTTTCTATATCATTAAGTGTAATATTGCCTGATAATGGTTTTAAAAATCCAACAATAATATCTACTAAAGTAGTTTTACCTGCACCAGATTTCCCAGCAATACCAATCATTTTTTGTTTCTCGATCTCTAAGGATAAATCTTCTAGGATTAGTTTTTTTGGATTGTCATCTTCTTCCAAATATTGAAAATTTATTTTTTTTAATTTAATAGGAAAAAAATTTTCATTATTGATTGGATTTGTTTTTTTTATTTCATTTAATTTATTTTTTTTAAAATCTTCAATATATTCTTCTAAAATAACATCATATGCTGGTTTGCAGAATTTGATATCATTTATGACTGAGTTTAAATTTATAAATGAAGGGATTAATCTTATAAAAATTAAACTTATCAAAGCCAACATTGTAGCTAACTGTTTTTTATCCTCAACAAAATCAATAAGAAAAATAGTGGTTATAACTAGAATTAATATTGATGACACCTCAAGAAAAAATTTGGGCAACTTAGTCAATATACTATATTTTTGTTGATAATTTTCTCTTTGTAATAAGCTTCTGTTATAATTTTCAATCAAGTAAGAAAAGTTTTTTAATAACTTTGAAAATTTTATACTTCTTATACCCTCATTCAAGTTTCTTAAAATATTTTTGCCACTATCAATAATATTTTCACCATAAACACTTAATCTCTTCCTCAAAAAAATTGATAAAATTAATGAAAAAAAACTTAGAACTAAAAATACTATTATTGAGTATTTCCAGTTTATTATAAATAGTCCAATTATCAAAATAGCTATAAATAATATTTCTCTTATTAGTTTTAAAAAATAAAATATAAAATTAATTGACATTTTCAAGGTTGAATTAATATTATTAATTAATTTTTGAGGATTATTTTTTATATGAAAAAGATAATTTTTACTTAAATAAATTTCATAAAGTTTAAGAGAGTTTCTAGTTAAAATTTTTTTTGTGACTTGAGTTTCAAGATAAGTATAAAAAATAAGATATATATTCTTTAAAAAAAATATTAAAACTAGAGAGATTGATATTATAATTACGAAGCTTTTATACGAAACTAAATTTATCAAATCATCTATATTCATAAAAGAAATTTTAGAGCTAACAATGTCGGGGTCGATTATTACAACTGCATATAATCCTACTGCACTTAATCCAACGGTCTCTAATATCACGAAAAATAAACCAGCAATAAATAGAACAGCTAATTGTTTTTTTTCCTTTAAAATTAAAAAATAATTCAGCATATTTAATGATTTAATCATAGCAATTGATTATAAAATTTTCTCCATATCCATTACATGCCTATGATTTCTTGTTTTAATTTTTATTATATTAAAGCCAATTTTTTTATATAATTTCACAGCTGAATGATTTTTTTTTTCTACTCCTAAATAAATTTTCTTTATTAAAAAATTTTTTTTTAAATTTTTAAGACAGCTTACCAGTGTTTCATAAGCAGCAGATTTATTTCTCCAATTCTTATTTCCAATCATTATTCCCAGTTCACAACTATTTTTAACTTTATGCAAATTATAAAATTTTATATTTCCAATATGTTGATTATTTTGCTTTGTAAAAATTCCTAAGAAAATAGTATCTTTTTTTTTATTTTCAATTTTAAAATAATTTTTTAATTCTGAAATATTTTTATAGTTAGTCTTGCCAATAAAATTTTGTATTTCTTTTTCTTTAAACCACTGCAAATAATTTAAATTAACATCAAATAATTTAAGTTTTCTAACACAAAATCTTTTTGTCATAATGTTAAAATTTTTCATTAGTTTCTTTCCATAATAAGTTCTATGATTTTTAGGTAATATTGATCTTTTTTAAAGTTTGATTTTTCTAGCTTTAAAATAATTTCCTCTAAAAATTTATCAGGTTGTAAAAATCTATTTATAGGAAGGATTGATGTTGTAAAAGATTCTAGTTGTAAACATTCATAAAAGTAAAAAACTTTTTTTGCTAATATCTTTTCTGCATCTGTCAGTTTACTTATATTCTTAATATTAAGTATAGCTTTAAAATAAGATTTTTTATCAACTGGTTCTTCAAGAAAATCAAAACCTGAATATGGTGCCTCACCAGCTATAATAGATTTTTTTTCAAAACATGCGGGAAATTCTAAACCAATTGTGCCACGGCAAGTTACTACTGTATCAACAATTCTCAAAATTGAAAAAACATTTATATCTTGTGGAAACATTACAATGTTTTTTTTATTTATTTTGTTAATGATTTTTTCCGCAAATCCTTCTTCTTTAAAAATATGGCTTGAAGGATGAGGGTTTACTACCCATAATACATCATCTAATTCTTTTTTATCTTTGATAAAATTTAAAGTTTGA
>TARA_B110000211_G_scaffold66787_1_pt1 | contig 19330 bp, 5 predicted proteins | sample TARA_B110000211 | Tara Oceans TARA_B110000211 (sample SAMEA4397516) | marine metagenome | biome: Polar Biome; feature: [DCM] deep chlorophyll maximum layer (ENVO:01000326); material: water (ENVO:00002006), including particulate matter (ENVO:01000060) such as... | depth 30 m
GTACAACTAGAAAAAACAGATTTCTCATATAACTTAGATAGTTGCTGGATCATCGGACCCATCAGCGCTAACCAAGATAATTATAGGGCTGACTTAAGTTGTTTGAGCGCGAAGGACTTCTTTGGCGGTAAAACGATTGCTGAATTTAACAGTGATATTAAAAGTTCTTTAACAAAACCGGGTACTCCAATGGTGTGGCCATATAAATTTGGATCCGATGGCCGCTCCGCATTAATAGGTAGTGAGGGCAAGAAAGATCATGTATACGACGACGATACCGGCGACTTTGTCACTAGATATGAAGATGTTAAAGGATATCCCACAATTGGATATGGTCACTTAATCACCGAAGAAGAGAAAAATAAATATAAACGAAATCTCTGGCAGCAGCCCGGAAGTGTTCCCTTAACTGATAAAGAAATCGATGAACTTTATAAAGCAGACATAAACAGTCGAGAAGCCCAACTTAACAGTTTGTTAGGTGAAAAGTCGGTACTCACACAAGAGATGTATGATGCCACTTTCTCAATGGGATACAACACTGGCTTCGGCGCCACTGTAATAAAAAGAGTAGCCGCATCAATAAAGAATAAAGATTACTTTGCGGCCGCAACTCATATATCTAATGGGCCCGATACATCCAAAGGTGTATTTAAGCCCGCGCTGAAGCGCCGGCGACAAAAAGAAGCAGACGAATTCGCATCTGGCGGAACTCCCGCGTAACTAAAAAGTCCAGTAAACAGGAAATAAAATGAAAAAAATCAATGAACAGAAGCGTAAAGGTTCAGAGAATACTCAGCCTGCGCCCGGTCTTAGCAACAATACCTATGCTAGTAATGGACTATTTCATACTGCTATCCCCCTACAGACTCTATCTTACAAAGCTGCCGGCAACGAACAAGTCTTTAATCATGCCGGCTCGTATATTGTCTTAGGCACAGATAGACCCGATAGTCACGCTTCTGGCTATGGTGGAATGGGCTCCAACATAGCAAACTCTATTGATTTGGTTGTTGGCCGGATGGCAAGTGCCAACGGAGGCGATGGCGCACCCGGCCAAGAAGCGGGCAGTGCCCAAGTTGATAACTCCTTTTTTGCTGACGCGGCAAGAATTCATATTAGTCAGTTAACCGACATTGATAAAAACTTTGGCCTAGCCGCCGGAAATGCTGATCCCAACCGCGGCCGTTCTGGCATTGGCTTAAAGGCTGACGCAATTAGAATTATTGGTCGCGAGGGTGTTAAAATAATCACTGGTGAAGCAGATAGTGTCTCCGGATATGCCCTTTCGGGGGAAACAAATTCCCTGGGTGGGAAGATTGTCAAACAAGCACCCCAGATCGATTTGATCGCGGGTAATATTAATAGCAGCTATGTTACGTTTGGTGGGATTCTAATGCCTAAAGAGGATATTAATAATTTACAGCCAGCAGTAAAAGGGGAATTGACCCGGGATGCCTTTATTGAACTCAGTGACATCATTGGTGATCTATGGTCGGCAACCTATGCTCTGTCGCTTATACAAGTACTATTTAACTCAATCTTGGGTTTCTCCGTTGTGGAGCCATGGCGCGCCGGCGTATCCTCCGCGACCGTTTCAGCGCAGTTGAATTGGGTTAATAACTCAATGTACCACACAAGAATCAACAAAGATAACTGGGAGTTCAATTACTGCAATCCCGGTGGCTATAAATATATTTGCAGTAGAAACGTTAACTTAACGTAAAGGGAGATAATGATATGGCAAAAAGCCGCGTAGATAAGACAATGGTCCCGGCCACCGAGCGAAAGCCAAAGCCTGGAACATCTCCATACTTAAAGTTTCAAGATAAGAATGGTGATGGGTTACCTGATGTGTGTGACGATGCAGTACCCCCGGGAAAAGTATGTTTGGATTGTGTACCTAATCCTTATGCTATTAACTCTAACTGGCGCGCCCGAGATCAAACACACCCGATTCTAAACGAAAAGAACTGTAAATATCAAATTACTTTTGTAACCCCGGAGACAACAACGGGATACACAGAAGGAATGACCGATGATGAGGCAGCCGAAGCGCTCAAAGAAATGTTTGAAAAGTACGGACGAGATGCTATTCAAATAATGTTAGAGGAGTTTCAAAAGGATGATTCCTTTGCAACCGTAGAGAAAGTCCTTAGAGTAACAGAATTTGCAGACTTTCATATCGCTCCAAACCTAGGTTCTCGATTAAAACTTCTGTATTCAGTAGATTTCTCGGAAGTCTTTGGCCTTCCAGAACTGCAACTTGACGATAGTGAGCCAGAAGAATCAGAAAGGGATGACATTAAAGTTAAGTTTACAGCCGGCGATATGAGGGTTTTAAACATTAAAGTTAGAAAGGGGCTTAACTTATACAATAGATATCTAAAAGTGTTCACAGGCACTCAAGGCGGCCACTTAAAATTTAAAAAAGACGATAGATATTTTGATCTTTCTGGATATGGGGATGACACGATCTTCGGAACTTCATCCATGGCCTCCATCTTTAACGACTTAGATTCCTGGCTTAGCAGTCGAGGGTTTACGATGTCTGCTGGTCTTCTGGATCCTGTTGGCTCAGACAGGCTTATAACTGATTTAGTAATGGTTTTTGATGGCGAATACACCATCAAAAAAATGCAAGTGTTTACTCAAGGTTGTGGCGATCGCCCGGCTGCTACGTACAAGAAAAAGAGATTAAGTTCCCTAAGACGCCGTAGCAGTTTTAAAGACAAGACAGCGGTAGCATATTTTGCTAGAATGAAAGACATGGAGAGAGAGTTTTCGGCCCGTCGTCCTAAACCCTGGATTGAATTTTTAGAAGAATACACTTATCCTGAAATCTATGCGTGGCAACCCGAAGGGGAGATAGGAAAACCATCCACGATGTCATGTATCCGAGATAATTTAGAAAATGAATTTAAAGATTTGGGCCAAGATATTTTTGATGAAGTATTCACCATTGGCGATGCCGTTGCCAAAGCCTTCCATGATAGTCTGTGTCGGACAAACCCCGACCAAGTAAAAAAGGATCTTGGCGCCCTAGGAGTTAACCAGGGAGGCCCCTCAACTGATCCCTACAATGTGGAAAGCATGCAAAATATGCAGGCATACTTCACAGTTGACGAGAAAGATCCAATCTTTGTTAATATGTGCAAGAGATCTATAATGTATGGTGGTTTCGGCGGAATGAGTATGGGCGCTTTAGATGAGTTATACAAACGCGGCCTAGGTCCTCTTAAATACTGTGGTTTATACGATCTGCTTTTCGAGTCAATGGAGTGTTTATTCAAGGGCCTGACTTTATCGGAAGCACTTGGTCGAATAATACTAACTGCCCTTAAGGCCATGGGCGTCGAAGATTTTGGAAAGTTGTTTGTTGGTCTGCCGCCGGAAAAACAAGTAGAACTAGATGCACTGGTGAAGAAAAACTTAAAGTCCGGCAAAGCCGTCGCCGGCGAAGCGTTCACTGATAAATCAGTCCGCGCGGAAGACGCACCATTCTTTGGTGAAATAAACTTTGTAAAACCATGGAAAGATGAAGCGTTCGTCAGACACCAAGAACAAACGAGTCGACCCGATGCGTACGGCGCGCAGGTACCCTCTAAGAATAAAGCAATTAGCAATTATGATCCGACTGTAGAACGCCGTACCCTGGGCCAGCAGTTGGGTGGTCCATCGCCACAGGCGAAATCAAAACTTGATTCACAGAAGGTTTTTGATGCCTATATCCTGGCGCTGGCTGAAGTATACAAAGACAACTATTTAGAACTCCTTGATCAACTGAGTAACTTTCCCGGAGCCCAGTTAATCTCGGCCGCTATTGCGTTGCTTGATTGTCCACAACCGCCATTGTTCAATCCGGGCGTTATGGACTTTGTCAAGAGTCTGGGCATGCCTTTCTGTAGAAATCAGGTTGATATTAACTCAATCCGAATGGAAAATCCATTTAAGTTAATACCAAAACTTTCTGACATTCTTGGTCTTCTTTTCGAACTTCTCAAGAAGGCTTTCTGGATGCTTTTGGCAAAAATTATCATGGCCATCCTTAGCAAGGTTTGTGAGATCATCGGCAATGCAATTTGCAAAGCCTTAGAAACGGTCGGCAGCATCGCCGGCTCGTTACCTGGAATCGTAAGTGGTCGAGAAAACCTTGTTGGCATTATCAGAGACACCATCTGTGGGCCTACCGTCAGTAACGAACAAGTAGAAAACACAGTTGTTGAAATCGTGAATCAACTGGGAGTTGGTGGTGCAGCCCTAGCAGATCGAGAGAGAGCAATCAGTTTCTTCGCAGACACAATGAACGTCATGACTAGACAGGAGGCATTCGAAGCAATGATTGACGGCCCATCTGCCGCGGCGCTAGACATCATCGATTCGATTGTTGAACATGATTATCCAGAATATCGTGCAGCAATGCCAAACAAAGAGTCCATATCAAAATTCTATAGAAATGTTGGGTTCTTAATGCCTGCCGAATCAAGAGATGAACTACGAGAAGTGCTCAACGCCTTCCCTGAAGAACTTGATTTGCCAGCGAATCCTTCAATGTGTTCAACCCCGGAAGAACTCGATTTGTTCAACGAACAACGCTGCTCTTTACTGGAGGGCCGCATGTCGCCGGCCCAATGTGAGGCACTCAATATGAGCGCAAAAGCACAGTTATTAGAAGACTTAGAGGATATTGGAAAAGTAGTACACGAAGGTATCCCCAATATAGTAGAAGCCAACATGCCGCCGTTCTTCTCAGATCCTGCATGCAGCAACGGATTGATGCCTATCGAACCTGAACCAGCAAAAATAGTTGCAACAACCGCCCTTAAGGGTGAAATGGATAAGATCAAACTTGCCTACACTGAAGACATGCTTGGTGAAGGAACCTTCTTTTACCAGCAAAAGAACTGGGGCCTGCTGAATATGGTTCTTTCAGATACACACGGGGATCCTTGGACAGTCCATCAAGATAAAGTACAGTCTGGTGATCGTTGGGTTGATTATTATGGAGAGACTGAGCCTGATAGCGAATTGCCTGCTCCAGTGCCGCCGGCCAATCCGTTTCTATTGCCTATATGGTTGGTGTCTCTTCTTGTTTGGAGTGTACAATACCCAATCACTGCGATAGGCAACGCTTTAATCAAACTGTTTGCCGGCGAGAAGCGCGGCGCTTATCCGCAGTATGTAGCCGGCTGGCTTCGAGGGCAATTCCTACAAACCCCGCAGCCTTATAAATCTCAACCCGACAGTTCCAAAACAAATGAAACAACAATAAATGATTTGCGTGGTACCGACGGCGTGATTAACTTCACTTCTACAAATGATAAGAGAAAGAAAAAATCCTGGAGTAAATCATTTAGCGATTTGGGATTTGTTGGATTCTTGTGGGACACTGATGTCGAGTTGGTAGACATGCCAAATCACGGATATAATGCACAAGCAAAAGTCGATTTTGAAAACGACAGAGTGGTAATCACGCGGAAAGAAAGAAAAGATACTGCAGATGTGACTCTTACCTTTAGAGATAACGCAAAGGGGTACCGCTCCCCGCGCAATATATCTCTTTGGGGATATGGGTTCAAACTTAGGGGATACTATTCGGATCTTATTAAGGAAGACGGTGTCTTTAAAAATAGACCAGATGATAATATGAGGGTCTCGGTCATGACCATGATTAACACATCTGCTGACACTGCCCAGTCACTGTCTAAGATGTTCCCAGACGACGACAAACCCACTCCCAACACCGAAGATAGAATAATCAAAGATAGAAGATACGAGTTTCTTTCGATTGATGATAGTCTCGACAATATAGACATAGAAGATTATCCAGAATTAGCAAAAACGTTTGAAGGATATAAAAGTTACTCGCCCCCTATTGCCGCTTTAAGCGATTTGACCAATGGGACTTTGTCAATCGAAGACTCGCAAAAGATATATGAAGAGGTTAATCAGACTTTCTACAATCTGTTTGCCAGCGAAATTGGCAACAATGAACAAGGATGGCTTTTTGGCACAACGGCGGACAACTTAGACCGGTCCGATTTTGAATTAGGGGTCGTTTTAGACGCTGATCTAGCGAGTGATAATGTTGGGTCTGTTGGCGATTTCATACCAATATCGAAACTGCAAGTTAGGGATGATGATGGGGACCTTAACTTGGTAAGCAGTGAAGACGGTATTTTAGGAATTAGTAGAAATCAATATGAAAATGATAGCCGCGGCACATCTGAGGACACTAGAGTTTTCTATCTAGACCCGGGTAAATACGGCGGAAGTTATATGAATCCACCTGTTTATGCAAAGCCACTGCCTAACTCTGGCTGGACCGGCATGATTGATTTACTGTTCCCTGAGAGAAGTCCCTGTGCTCCTAAAACCACTGGCTTGGCCAACTTCTCACAAATTAATCAAATGATCGATTCCTATTATCCAAGAATCCCGGAAGATAAGAGATTGATGGCTAGCGAAGATTGCGTATTAGAAGTTCCGTTCAACAGAATTTTGACGCGCCCATCAAAGGCGGCAATCCGCGGCCTAGTCATGGCTGGTATCAAAACATTCGCTAGTACCGGCTTTGTAAAATCAATCGCAACTTTCACAAAGTTTGCTCCGAATTTTGAACAGAACTATAGCAAAATATACGCTGGATATATTGTTGAGACGATGAAAGAGGCAATGATGTCGACAGGCGGTAATTTCCTCAACCCCTTCAACGATACAGAATTCTGGTATGCTTATCTTGAACAAGCGGTACAAATGTATTCAGATCGACTGGACGATGATCAAGACGAAACTTTCACACCCAGCAACTGTCCGCCCTCGGTCCAGTCCGCGCTGGAGAAAATTAACAGCATGCAATCTAAATACAAATATCCGTATGATTTTAATGACTTTAATAGTGAAGATTACGGTACGTTTGAATCCATGAAGAGTTTTAGAGAAAGTAAAAATTTAGAAGCAGTGAAGAAAGTAGAAACTGAAGCCAAGATAGTAATGCAGGAGTTGGTTATCGAACAATTAAAACTTCTTGCAGTAGAGTTTAATAAAAACTTAAGTCGTGCCGGCTTCACAGCAGCAATCTCAAATATGAATTATTACTTCTTTAATAACCATTGCAACGGCGGCGAAGCCCTGCAATTACATGGAGAACTCCTAGAGAGACCTGTTGCGGGCACTCTACCCGACGAGGGGAGCAACTTGTACACAACTGGTGATATGCTGGCCCTTCCAAGCGGCCTGCCGTATGTCGGAGAATATCATGTTCACAGAGACATTGATGGAACAAATATTTACATGGCCGGCGCCGAACATGGTATAGAAGAGCATGATAGATTGGTTCCGTATGCTAATCTTATGGAAGTATATTCAAAACAAAAAATAGATGGTAAAGTCACCGAAAAGGCATTGGGGGATATTAGCACCGCCTCCGGAGACAAACGGTTTTACTTGAAAAAATATGTAAGTGTTGGTGGCGCCAAAATGTCATCTGCGGAAGCAGAAAGCGCTATCCGCGGCCATGGCACGGGCAACATATCAGATTATTATAGAGGCACAATAGAACTAGTCCAGCCGCCCATACGTGGAAATGGCCGTGATTATATAGGCACGCAGCCTGCAATTGGAATCACCGGCAATCTTGGCGTCCAGTATGTTTTAGAATTTGGTATTGATACCGGCGGTGTTGTCGGTGCTCGAATTCCAATTACTGAAGTAAGAATTGATGCACTGGACTTGCCAGTGGCAGAGTTTAATGGAATCGCCCCAAGTAGCAAGTTACTGCTTTGTTTGATTAATCAACTTCAAGATGACGCTAAATATAGACTAGCGGTCGATTATATCTTTTCTATGAAAAAATCTCTTTCAATGTTGGCGATTTATAACGACTTGGGCCTTCTACCATCTGTGGGAGAACTGACTGTTGCAGCCGGAGACATGACATCTTCTGACGAAAAAGACAAGCCCGGCGGCCGTCTAATCGAACCAACTGTAATCGATGTTGCCCGGGCAGATGGCTCGACCTACCAAAAGATCGCCCTCAAGTCGGCCTGGACTGCAGGCTGGGCCTCCGAAGACGATAGAAATGGATTCCTCTCCAGTTTCGGTTATCTTGATTGGGATGAATGGGATAAACAAGTTCTTAGAAACACAACAAGAACGATTAAAGATATCTTCAAGCCTTATTATCGAGACCGCAAGTTTAGCATTCAAGAATATTCCGGCCCATCGCCCGCCGAGCAGTTTACTGCCGGCATCGTAGAAAGATTTAGATTCAACCCAGCAATGAAAGTATTGCCATGGTACAAGAAATCGAAAGTCCGCGGAAACCCATTTAATGCTGATGGAGCAGAGTGCTCTAAGAAAGATTCAGACTGATTAAATAAGTTTAAGTGCTAAATACCTAATATAGGAAATACTATGTCGTCCCTCTCAGTTAAATTACCGATCGCCAGAGACTCCGGAGACGGATTTGAAATGATTAAGAGTTTTAAAATACTGATAAAACAAAATTTTAAAATGCTCTTGTTAACCAATAAGGGCGAAAGGGTTATGGAACCTGACTTTGGAGTAGGGATGAACAAGTATTTATTTGAAAATTTTACCCAAAGCACATTTTCTAAAATAGAAAGAGACATTTTTGAACAAACAAGAATATATTTACCGACCATTGACATACAAGAGATCAGTTTTGATGAGGTTGCCGAAAGCAACAATGCCTTGAATGTTAGAATTAGATACACAATACCAAATTTAAATATTAAAGATTTGTTAGAATTTACTATTTAAATTGAGGATTTTTTATGCCTAAAGACGAAAAAAAGCTGCTTCCGATCGATTATACTCATCGTGAGTTTGAAACAATACAAGAAGATCTGTTAGAAATAGCAGAGAGATTTTACCCGGATTCGTTCCAAGATTTTAGCGAGGCATCTTTTGGTGCGCTAATGATAGATGCGGTAGCCTATGTGGGAGACCAACTATCCTTCTACCTAGATTATAACGTTAACGAATCGTTCTTAGATACAGCCTATCAGTACACGAATGTTGTTCGCCATGGCGCTGTGCTGGGTTATAAGTCTCAAGGACGCCCATCCACATACGGTTCGGTTGCCATATTCATGCTTGTACCAGCCTCATCGACTGGCATTGGCCCGGACACAAACTACATGCCAGTACTCAAGCGAGGCACAACTTTTGGATCCGGCGTGGGTCTAAGTTATGTTCTAACAGAAAACATCGATTTTGCTAGTTCAGCAAACACGTTTGTAGCCGCCCGTGTGGACGCCACAACAGGTGCCCCTACCCACTATGCTATCAAGACCTATGGAAACGTTGTATCCGGCCAGTTTGGCCAGGAACGTGTGGCTGTCGGTCCCTTCGAGAGGTTTAGAGCAGTATCCCTCGACGCACAAAACGTATCAGAGATCATATCTGTGTTTGACACAGAGGGTAACGAATATTTTGAGGTCGACTACTTGGTCCAAGATACAGTATTTAAAGAGGTTACTAACTCAAATTTTAAAAACGACAACGTACCTTCTATTATAAAACCAACATTGGTCTCAAGAAAGTTTATGACACAGTTCTCAAGAAGCGATGTCACACTACAGTTTGGTAGTGGAAAAATGAATAACTCGGACATTGTGGCAAATCCTCAAAGTGTTGCAGTAGATGTATTCGGGAAGTCCTATACCACAACCGTGACTTTCGATCCGAGCCGGCTGTCAGAAAACGAAAGTTTTGGCATTGTGCCAACCAATACTACACTTATAATTACTTATCGAACCACAAACGGCACAAACTCTAATGTTGCTGTCGGTTCTTTAAATACAGTTAACTCTGCCGTATTGGAATTTATAAATAGACAAGACTTATCTGGCGCTAAAGTCGCCGCCGTTCGCGCCTCGATAGAAGTTTCCAATGAGGAACCAATTGTCGGAGATGTTACTTATCCGTCTACGGCAGAGATAAAGCAAAGAGTATATGACACCTTTCCCACTCAAAATCGAGCAGTTACCCAAGCAGACTATGAAAACGTGGCTTACCGCATGCATCCAAAGTTTGGTTCTATCAAAAGAGTGTCAGTCCAAAAGGACCCGGATTCACAAAAAAGAAACTTAAATATGTACGTTGTTTCGGAAGATACTGCCGGCAAACTAACATTAAGTAACTCAACAATAAAAAATAACTTAAAGACTTGGATTAATCAGTATAGAATGATTAATGATACAGTTGACATATTAGATCCCTTCATCCTTAACTTTGGATTAGAGTTTATAGCAAGGCCTCAGAATATGGCAGATAAGTATATCGTATTAGACCGCTGCATGGACGCTTTAAAGAAGCATTTTGAACAGCCATTTTTCATCGGAGAACCATTGTACATTAGTGATATTTATAAAGTCCTTAAAGATGTTGTTGGTATTTTGGATGTTACAAAGGTAAAGATATTTATTAAGAGTGGAACGGGATATTCTAACGCAGCAATCCATGTTAATGAAAATCTTTCAGGCGATGGTTCATATCTTGTAGTGCCAAACAACGCGATTTTAGAACTTAAGTTTCCGGAAGTAGACATGATAGGAACAATTAGATAATGGCGATTCTTAAATACACAGCAAGTGCTGACAATACTATCGTTAACGCATTTCAGTCAAATTTAACAACCCGCGGCACAGGTTCTAACGCCGGCGCCGCAGATATATTAGAGGCATACTCAATCTACGGCCGCGCCATGGCTCCCTCCGCATCAAACACTAGCGGCTCCCAAGAACTTTCGAGAATACTATTACAGTTTCCGATAACGGATATATCAGCAGATCGGACTGCCGGCAAAATTCCCACCAGCGGATCCGTAAACTTTTATTTAAAAATGTACAACGCTGAAACTTCAAAAACAGTACCAAGAGACTTTTCTTTGGAAGTTTTGCCGATTGCTCAAACTTGGCAAGAAGGTGTTGGTCTTGATCTTGAAAACTATAAAGATCTTACTAAGGGTAACATTGGCTCCAACTGGTTATACGCTACGAAAACAACTCTTTGGACCCGCCCCGACAGCGGTACCGCTGTAGGTGGTGCCTTTCTCACCGGCACCGCTGATCCCCAGTTCAAGCAGACTTTTGAGTCTGGTCTTGAAGATTTAGAAGTAGATATTTCACCATTGGTGGAACATTGGATCGCCGGCACTAAAACCAACTACGGCGTTGGCATTATGCTGTCTTCTTCGTACGAGGCTTATTACTCATCTTCCAACGATACCTCGACTACCCAGGAACCGTACACCGGTAGCATTATTAATAATACAGGTGGAGCCACAGACTCTTATTACACAAAAAGATTCTTCGGTCGCGGCACAGAATTCTTTTTCAAAAAACCAGTCATCGAGGCACGTTGGGACTCATCTAAAAGAGATGGCCGCGGCGATTTTTACTTTAGTAGTTCGCTAGCACCCGCCGCCGATAACTTAAATACCCTGTACCTTTACAATTATATCAGAGGCCGCTTACGCAACATCCCGGCAGTCGGATCGACTGGTTCTATAATGGTTAGTCTATACTCTGGCTCTTCAACCAATCTTGCTGCTTCTGGTTCAAAACTTCTCTTATATAATGGAGGAACAGCAGTAACCGGAGGATATGTTTCCACAGGAATCTACTCTTGTTCTATCGCTGTTACCGGAACTACTTCTAATCTATCTACCCTATACGATGTTTGGTGGAGTGGTTCTGGCGCCGATCCCTCAACGGCTAATACTGAGTTCTTCACTGGATCAATTCTAACCAAGGCGTTTGGTGCGACTACCAACACCAGAGAGCCAACATATTACATCAATATAACAAATCTTCAAAACAGATATAGTTCTAAGGAAACTGCGCGCTTCAATCTATACGTTAGAAATAAGTATTGGAGCCCCAACATCTACACTAAAGCACAGAAAACACCAGAACACTTCCCAGTAGTCAGCGCTTCATATCGAGTATTTAGAATTCTTGATGCGCTAGAAGCAGTGCCTCACAATACAGGCAGCGATTTTGCAACAGGCCTGTCTTATGATGTATCGGGCAACTACTTTGATTTTAGTATGAAACTTCTTGACCCAGGCTACGAATATGGATTTAAGTTCTCGTTTTACGACGATGAACTAAGTTCCTGGCTCGAACAAGATGAAATATTTAAGTTCCGGGTGGTGAATAATGAGTATTAAAGATTTATTTGGTCGCAATTACTTAGCCGACAGTAACCAAAAAGATTTAGTTGCAGATGTAGAGTCTACCAAGAATCTAAAAGCAATCAAGGTTAAACAAGATTCTTTTTTACCACAGGTGGATTATGAAGATCCACAAACATTTGCTAGATATGGCTCTGCTAATCTATATTACAAGAGTGCTATTGACAGGATTATAGATTTCTATCCATATGATGGGTCAGATGCGGATATAAATGAGTTCTATAATAAGTCCCTGGACATTGAAAAATACATATTTAATAAAAAATACCCACGAACGACCGGGTATGTGAATATCTCCGCGGATGGTTGGGGAACCAGTACCAAGATAAATGGATATGGTGTACCATCCTCGTTAGAGTACATCACTTTTAATGGCGGCCCCAACGTTTTAAATGAAACGCAGGACCTAAAGAAGTTGGTACCTGATCCAACAAATAGTAAATTTCAATATAACAATGTTTATGATGACAACCTGTACACAAATAATGGATACCCGTCTGATTATGGTGAAGGGACAAGGCTTTCAAACTTAAGGTCTGACTTTGATACGGGCGTGACCGTCGAGTTCTGGGCAATGACTGGCTCCACGCCGGCGGTAATGAACCCGCTAACAGAGCGCCAGGTTATCTTCGACATGTGGAACAACAACCCCACGGCTAGCGCGGATCAATCTTATGGTCGCATCAGAATAGAAGTTAAAGAAGCGCCGGCAAGTGCAAGCCCCTTTTTGATTACAATACAATCTGGAACATTAAGCGGGACTGTGGAACAGTTCAATACGTCTTCGATCGGCTCTGGTCTCGACGTTCACACTTTGGGAGACTGGAAACACTATGCATTTGTATTGAAAAATATTGATACAGCGACCGCGCCAAAACTTGAAATTAGACTGTATGTCAACGGTGAACTGAACGATACTGTGACCGGCATAGGTAATACTGCACCTGGAGAGTTAACATCTAAAAATATGCAAGGCAGAATTGGCGCGCTACTTACCGCCCCGAGTAAATTGGCTGATAGCACTCTGACCAGCACATACGCCGGCGGCGGCAAACTAAGCGGATCTATTGACGAGTTCAGATTTTGGAAAACCGCGCGCAGCGCCGAAGAGATCGGTCGTTATTGGTTCGATCAAGTCCGCGGCGGAACAAATATTGACATCGCCAATACCACACTTGGCATGTATTACAAGTTCAACGAAGGTATTACTCAGACCGCTAGCGTTGACAGTGTCGTTCTTGACTATGCCGGCAGACTTTGCAATGGAACCTGGACAGGATATTCTTCAACATCTAGAAACACTGGTTCTGCCATTGTTTCTGCCAGTGCTAGCGAAGCAGAATATCTTGACCCGATTGTATATGCAACCCACCCAGAAGTTGTTTCGCTTAAAACCGATCTGCTCGCTACTGGTTTATACCACGATGGGCAGAATACGGGCCAGTTTTTAAATCTAATTCCTTCATGGGTTGTTGAAGAAGTAGAAAACGATGGGGATAGTGATCTCGAACAACTGGCGCATATCATGGGCGCCTACTTTGATAAAATGTACTTGCAGATTCAGGCACTCCCGTCATTTAGACACGCACAATATACAAGTGCCTCACATGAACCCCTTCCCTTCGCACAGCACCTACCGCAATCACTTGGTTTAATAACTCCGGAGATCTTTGTAGATTCAAAAATCTTAGAAAAGTTTAAAAATAGAACCGAAACCGAGATTTTTGAAAGTGATTTAAATGAAACAAAGAATCTAATATATCAAAATTTATATAACAACTTAACCACAATATTTAAATCCAAAGGCACTCCCCGTGCAATCAGAAATGTATTACGTTGTTTTAACATAGATGACAATTTGGTTTACTTTAATACATATGCAAACAACCAAACCTATGAACTTAACAATAACTTAAAACAGACTCAAAAGAAAAGGAAGATGCTGAACTTTAACACCGCTTCTAATACAGAAGCGGTTATGTACCAGTCGGCAGATCCAGCATACTCGGATTCACTAGGTTATCTATACAACTCTCTTACCGGCCAGTACAGTGGATCACAACATGCCCATGGACTTACCCTAGAAACAAGTATTCGTTTTCCAAAGTTCTTTAGGACTGCAAATACAATGGACAGAAACTTTCTAAGTTCTTCGTTGGTTGGAATGCAGACTGTGCTGGCCGAGCGCCCCGACGATATTTCAAGTTTGACCGCCTCTCTAGACGTGGCTAACTTTCAGATATTTGCAATCCGCGACGAGGTCGACTCTAAGAATGTAAGATTCCAGTTATCCTCTTCTTATGATCCCTACCCATTCTCATTTGAATTGTCTTCGGATACTTTTCTTAATGTATACGATAATCAGGATTGGAACTTATCGGTCGCCCTGAAGCCGTCAAACTACCCTTATTCAGACCTTGTGTCTGGCTCCAGTGATTATACTTATGATGTTGTCTTCCGCGGCTATAACGGCAACCTAGGTTCAATCGACAATAGTTTTGAAGTCAGTTCTTCCATAACAAAAGGTGTGGGACAAAGCATGATAAGTACTTGGAAAAGGGTTTATGCCGGTGCACAAAAAACCAACATAACTGGCGCCTTAGTACATCCAACGGACGTTCAAGTTAACACAGTTAGATACTGGACCCAGTATTTGGACAATGTATCCCTGAAGCAGCATGCACTTGACAGCGAGAACTTTGGGATCTCTGGATCTTATCAACACGTGACGGCTTTGGACACAAACCTTGACGCAACCAGCGTGGTTCCATACAACCTTAATACTCTTGCCTTAAATTGGTATTTCGGCACGGTGACTGGTTCTGACGGTACTGGCGCTTTCTATTCTACAGACTTAAGTTCTGGATCCGCATTTGTTAGAGATAACTTTGGCTGGGCCGGCTCGATTGCAGGGTATATATATCCAGGAAAAGCCCATGGGTTTCCAGCCAGTAACGAAAATGTAGTTAAAAATGAGATAGTAAACGAATTTAAGTTTGTTGATCCAGAAATTGTTTTAGCATCTGAAATGGTCAATGTGCTCTCGAAAGACGATGAACTATTCGGTCTGTACGACGAAGTTCCAAATTATATATATGTTGTCGAGAAGAGCCTTTATGCAGCCGTCACAGAAGAAATCTTAGATTATTTTGCTGGTGTGGTTGACTTTAATAACATAATCGGCGACCCAGTCCACAGATACCGCGCCGAATATAAGCCTTTAGAACTTCTTCGTAACGTTTTCTTTGAGAGATTCAACGATATTAAAACAGTTGAAAAATTTACCGAATACTTCCGCTGGTTTGATGATGCAATCGCAAATATAATTCAGCAAGTTGTTCCAGCATCTGCCGACTTCGTCGGAGATATGTACAACACAGTTGAAAGCCATGTCCTTGAGAGAAACAAATACCAGAGTAAATTCCCCACGCTTGAGTTTAAGTATCCAGAACCCGAAGGTACCGCACAAGGCGTAGGTGCTTTCTTGCTGTCATACATGACTGACCTATATGGTGGTGTTGAGGCATCTCCGCGACCAACTAACGTACATAAAGACTACTGGAAGAAACGCGCACAACCCGGCGCCCAAGGTGTAGGCTCATATGAGATTTCTTCAGGTGATGCAACTGTCGACGCACAGAGAAAACAATTTCGCAATATAATGTGGAGTAAGCCACAATCAAGCGGCTCTCAAATTATCTTATCGAAGGCTGACGGAACACAGTACGAGAAAAATCGCCTCCTGAAAACACAGTTCGGCGGTTTAATAACACTGCAGACTCCAACGATTAACAGAACCATTAAAGGCGGCGTTAACTTTACTGACAATAAAAATATTCACTACACATACACTTCTTTGTACCCTGCCGGCCCAGTAAATACATCGGGTAATGTATTCGTTCCAGAGAACGTATTATTCGGAGACTTGGACAAAAATATTGCTGCCATTGATTCAAAAGCCCAGTGGGATGAAGAAGGAAATATTTCTGTAAAAAGAAGAAGGCACCTCGGCACCATACAGGGCCGCGACTATGATGGCGGTTTAGGGTACACGCACACTAAAAACAGTTATGCTTTCCCGTTCAATATCATGAGCGCTTCGATTTCAGGCGGTATAGATAATCTGATATCAGATCGTGTCTCCTCAAGCATTACAATCACTAACTTGCACAATGACGCATACGGTGATGAGATGGAAATACCGATGCAGAGCCCGTTCACAAACCATACGGTCGGTGGCCACCAATCACGCCATATAAATATTAACACGGGCACTGACAATTATAGGAATCGTGCAGAGGCATGGCGAATTTTGTTAGGCAAGTGCGCTTATCAGAGCGGCGCTATTGGAATGGTCGGTCCTGATTATCCATGGCCAGAAGCAAATGCCGTTGGGGTTACCCCATATCCAATGACTGCTTCCCACAAAGCGGTGTATTATCGTGACTTTATCGCCAAGCGTCCGGTTAACATAAGAAACATCAAGTCTCTTGACGCCACCCGCGGCAAAACAGTTCTAGGAAACTATGAACAAGAATATCATGTACTCCATACATTTGGCGCTTGGGAGAACCCAAGGAACTTTATAGTACAACAGCCCGTCCTGCCTGGCCAGTTGTTTCAGAATAACTCAACCAGTTCAACGCAGACAAGAACAATTTTAGATATACACAGAACAGACGAATCACACTTCCAGTTCTTAAGTGAATATAGCATAGGTTACTTAACAGCATCAATCACTAGGACCATCATCGATAACAGATTCTCCACAGTCGGCGGGCCGCTCACAGACGGACCAGGCTATAGAGACTTCCGAGGCAATGAGTATTCAGTTTACAACTCTATTAACAACCGTTATCTTACTGTTATTAAACCCTCTCAAGGGCCCTCTGGCAGTCTTTCAGAGCCAACAGGTAGTGGCACCGCGGGGATACGTGTATTCGACATCCACGGCAAAGACTACGGGCTTTATTCGCATTATGCAAGACACACTGCAAGGTTCGGCCGAGACTCTCTACACGTAACAGGCACAACCGCTGCTACTGATGGCCCGGGCGCGTCATATGATCAACTGCCAGGTTTCCATAAAACACATAGGAACAATCTTTGTTTTCCTAAACTTTCGTCTGTTAGCATTGCGCCAGTAGAAGGAGATCCCCTCAATACTAGCAATAATCTTGCAGCGTACTGGTCCGGCATTGATGATGATACAATACTTATTAACACATCCTCACAAACAGCGCAATCGTTTGTTTCGGGAGCGCGCGCAAACGGTGGCTTATCTTACTCCGGCTGGATGAGGTTTACACCGACCTCTGAGAATACCGCGAATAACTGGGTTTGGTCAATTGGAAAAACACACAATTCTAAGCCGATGTTTTACATGGAAAAAGGATTAGGGACGGGTACGGGAGACTGCAGACTTCAGTCTGGTGGCGGAACTATTCCGAATGATTCCGGCACGAATCACTTAGCATTCACACTAAGTACTCGATCTACATCCGCGGCAACCAATACCGGCACCCGCCAAGACATCGAACACCGCGCCTATTTACCTATTAGTGGTACTGTCGACATAAACGATGGAGCATTCCACCACATAGCAGTTGTTATGAGTGGGACAAACGGCGATCTAAGCAACTCGTTGTCGGCTAGTTTTTACGTTGATGGAATAAAATGTTTTACTTGCAAGAACGGCACTAACGTGATCCAAGACTACTATGATCAGAAAACAAGTGACTATGGCGGCGGCGGGTTCCTTGGCTATAATGGCTCCACCGACGAGGAATACAACTTCTCAGACACCGCTAACAATCCATTGGCACTTCCATCTTCGTTAACCGGCGCCGGCGGCCCATATCGAGGAGACGAATTTTTGGTTATTGGGGGCCCTGCTTCCGTGACTTCTGGATTCTCAGATGGTTTCACTGGTTCCATGGATCAACTTTCTTTTTGGACGCGCCCAATAAATGATACAGATGTACAAGAACTATATGGTTCTGGCGAGCCAATCAACATACTTGCCACCACAACCTATCAATATGATACTGAAGCCTTGCTCGCATGGTTGCCCCTTGGGGAAGGCACTAATTCATTAAACTCCTCACAGGGTGATGCATTCGCATACACAACCGGTGACCCAGTCTTCAACAGTAGCAGTCATGCTTTATGGGATATGAGTGGTAAACAAAACAATTTTTATGCGATTAATCCAGCGGTACACAAAGCAGATGTTGTTATGGTGCACTTTGCCACCGGCGCCGCAAATCACTCTGCCGCCGGCGGATATAATCCAGCAGTCATACCCGGCCGTGCCGGCATCTCTGGGTATACTGAAATATCCACATACTCTTCTGAGCCTCTATTCGATAACTTTAACATCCAACACCAAATACCACGCGATTCTAGGCAATACGCTTGGATTAAAAACTCTGTACACTCAACGGCATCGTGGTGGCATTGTGGTTTTACTCCGCCTGACTACCTGTTACGCAGCGGAAGTTCATATATAGATCCTATTAACTTTGTAAGTGCGAGCGACTTTGGTAGTTACCGTATCGGCACCCGGATATTCGGTGGTGCTTACACGGATGTGGTAGGCGTCAGTTTGGAATCCTCTTTCCTTCCGCAAGTCAGTGACTTAAACTTAAATGTGTATGAACCTATTACCACTGAATCCAACGATATAGGATATCCGACAACCGATGCCTTATCTGGATATCAAAATGGCTCCTTTGTGCCGTCGGTTAGTGTCGATCCTTCTCCATATCTATTCAATAGCCTAATAATCAAACGCAACGGCTACTACGGATACCCCTCTTGGAAACAGGTGCGTCAGCAAGACAATCCAATTTTAACGAACGAGCACAAGACCAACAAACTTTCCACAATGTATCTTGGAAACGTGCAGCGCAACTTCGACTTGCCTCCTGTTTCAATGAAAGGTCGACCAGCATACGTTAACTTAGATTTTGTCAACTCTTTATCAACTTCAGCCGGCGGCAGAAAAGAACAATTCCAAAATGTAACTCTTAAAACATCTTACAACAATGAGATGATCGGATTCAACGAGTGGCAACTCGATAACTTTACTAAGTTAAATTA
>TARA_B110000211_G_scaffold197404_1_pt1 | contig 19311 bp, 15 predicted proteins | sample TARA_B110000211 | Tara Oceans TARA_B110000211 (sample SAMEA4397516) | marine metagenome | biome: Polar Biome; feature: [DCM] deep chlorophyll maximum layer (ENVO:01000326); material: water (ENVO:00002006), including particulate matter (ENVO:01000060) such as... | depth 30 m
AATTGCGGTAGTTTATATCTCATGGCGTTTTATACCGTAAATATTAACCGGTCAAGTCATCCAAATAGATCAATTAGTTTCGTTGTTATTGCTATTTTTCTCAGCAACTAGTTTTAATACATTTGATTTTTTTGGTAACGAAATTTCTTCCTCCGGCCATTCAGGTATCCCGAGACCTTCAACTACATCATATTTTTCCTCACAGCCGTCTCGCCCTATCTACCAGATCACTTGACTTCAGCTTTCAAAGCGATATGCTAACGATAGCATTATGAAATGCTTGTAATTAAGCCAAAACTTACAGAGTCGGACTAACCACTTCTGGTCAGTTTTTAACCTATGTAATACTAATTTTAACAGGAATTACAATGGCCAAGCAGCAGCTTAAGCAACATCTACCGGCAGAAAACCTCACTAGAAGGCGATACGAGACACGCCTCGTTTGGTTATTGGGTATGGCATTCGGCCTTGTCTTTTTTGACAGAAACATGCTGAACTATTTAATGGTATTCATCAAGCAAGATATATCGATAACTGATACCCAGATTGGTATTCTTGCATCTTCATTGGCGATCGTATGGGCTCTCTCCGGATTTACGATTGGCCGGCTTTCGGATAAAATAGGCCACAGGAAGATGCTCCTGGTGATCGCAATTGTGGGGTTTTCACTCGCATCCATCTCAACGGGTCTAGCTGTCGGCTTCACTACACTTCTCCTTGCCCGCGCATTGATGGGCTTTTTTGAGGGTCCGGTGCTGCCGATTGCGCAGACGATTGTGTTCGTTGAGTCCTCTCCAGAGCGTCGTGGTAAGAACATGGGGCTTATGCAGAATGTTCTCGCAAACCTCTTTGGCAGTTTGCTTGCTCCGATTCTAAGCGTATATCTAGCGACTCACTTTGGCTGGCGTATTACTTTTTTCCTTACAATTATTCCCGGGTTGATCCTTGCCTTTTATATTGCCAAATACGTACGCGAGCCTGTAATTACTCCGCCAGATAAACAAGATGCTCTGAACTCCACTGGACCTGGTTTATTCTCCGCCCTAAAAAATAGAAATATCTTTCTCTGTATGTTAATCAGCGGCTTAATGGTCGGTTGGATGCTGGTAGCCTGGATCTTTTTACCTATTTACCTGCCGGAGAATGCATCCTTCACTGTCGCACAAATGAGTTATGTTTTCGGGTTGCTAGGAGTCGTCGGCGCAGGATCTGGGTTCTTACTACCTTGGCTTTCCGATCATGTTGGTAGGAAGCCTGTTGTTATTGGATTTTGCTCGCTAGGTGTTTTGGCATCCGCGTCAGTGTTCATCGCCCCGAGCTCACAAATTCTATTGGTTACCCTCCTGGCAACTGGATGGATCGCAGCGGGAACATTTTCAATTTTTACCTCAACCATTCCGTCAGAGTGCCTGCCGCGCGGTCAGGTAGCAGCAGCGATGGGGTTGATTATGGGGTTTGCCGAATTATTTGGCGGTGCAGCAATGCCAGTTTTCGCTGGCTATCTGGCGGATGCATTTAGCTCCCGCAGCGCCATATTCATTCTTGACGGGTCGCTGGCCCTCATGGCAACCATTCTCGCCTGCTTTCTTATTGAATCCTCACCGGCTAAAAGAAAAGAAGAACTCAAATATGTTGGTTAAGCAACCTAACGAACAGTGCAACCGAAGAATGACTTAATTTATTTTGCGGCTCCAGAGGCCGAATTCATTACAGGTTAAATTATAAATACTGATGGTGGAGTTATAGCATGCCAATAAAAGTGAAGATGCAAGACAGGCTATCGCTACCGGGTTTTACGCATTCGTAGCCAATTTAGTAGCGTTGTCATTGTAGGGCAGGACTTCTATCAAATAAAGTTTAATAAAAAAAGGAAAATCTGATGTCAAAAATCATTATCACTTGCGCGGTAACCGGTGCAATGCATACCCCAAGCCAATCAGACGCGTTGCCGATTACGCCGTCTGAAATTGCAGACCAATCAGTCGCTGCGGCTGAGGCAGGAGCAGCAATTGTCCATCTTCATGCGCGGGTTCCTGAAACAGGTGAGCCTACAGGGGATCCGGATGTGTTTGCTCAGTTCCTACCCGATATCGCGAAACGCACAGACGCAGTAATAAATATAACAACGGGTGGCAGCCCTGCCATGACCGTTGCAGATAGGTTAAGGGGTGCTGTGCACTTTCAGCCAGAAATGTGCTCATTAAATATGGGCAGCATGAATTTTGCGACCTTTCCGGCAGCGGATCGCATTAAGAGCTGGAAGCATAGCTGGGAGGAGCCCTATATACGAAATAGTGATGACTTCATTTTCCGTAATACGTTTCGAGATATTGAATATATTCTCAAAACCCTCGGTAGTGCGGGCACAAAGTTCGAACATGAGTGTTATGACGTAGGGCATCTGTACAGTCTTGCTCATTTTTTGGACAGGGGACTTATAAAGGAACCCTTCTTTGTTCAGATGATTTTTGGCATTCTGGGAGGGATCGGTGCTGATCTCGACAACTTGATGTTCATGAAGCAAACTGCCGATCGCCTATTTGGCAAGGACGCCTATCAGTGGTCGGTACTTGCCGCGGGGCGGCATCAGATGCCATTCGCTACGCAAGCTGCTTTACTTGGTGGTAATGTCCGGGTGGGTCTTGAAGACAGCCTTTCCATTGGCAGAGGACAGATGGCTCTTTCAAACGCTGAGCAGGTCGACAAGATCCGCCGCATTCTCGAGGAAATGGGACACCAGATAGCAACTCCTCAAGAGGCCCGCAAGATGCTGGGTCTTAAGGGTGTGGATAGGACCGCTATATAAAATGGTGCGGGCATTGATGACCCTATCTAAGGCTGATTCTTCGGACAGACCGATAGTGGAAGCATCGCCCCTGCTACTGTTGACGTCTGGCGCCAGCATTGCGATCCTCATTACCAATCTGTATTTTGCACAGTCGTTGATAATGATGATCGCTCCTGACTTGGGCATTCAGCCACAATTTGCCGGCACAGTGGTCAGCGCGAGCCAGTTCGGTTATGGACTAGGATTGTTTCTGTTAGTGCCACTATCGGATATGGTCGAAAACCGGCGCTTGGTTATTGCCAGTGGCGCGCTGGCAATACTGGGGACGATCGGCCTTGCGACGGCCTCAACGGCTGCCGCTTTCCTGTCTTGTGCCTTTATTACCGGAATATTCTCGAGCGTTGCACATGTGCTACTACCGTATCTGTCGCATACCCTGCCAGAGAATACGAAAGGACAGATACTGGGTTTAATTATGGCTGGTGTTTTGATGGCGGTAATGCTTTCCCGGCCGGTTTCAATCTTAGTAGCGAGTTCCTTCGGCTGGCGTGCAATTTACATACTGTCTGCCCTGATAACGCTGGGCTTGGGCACACTCTTGTGGGTTGTAATGCCACAGCGTCGACCGCGGAGCCGCATGCCATACATGAAAACGCTTGTGTCGATGTTTACTCTGTTCGCTCGGGAACATGAGGTTCGCCGACGTACATTCTATCAGGCAGTTCTGTTTGCAGTTTTTACTATGTTCTGGGCAACGATGCCGATCATGCTGCATGACAGCTTCGGCCTCCGACAGATCCAAATCGCCCTTTTCACGCTGGTGGCTATCGGCGGCGTATTAGCTACCCCTCTAGCTGGGCGATGGGCGGACAAAAACTTGTTACGAATTGGAACACTGACTGCATGCTTGATACTTGCGGTGGCTTTTCTGGGCTCTGCTTGGGCTGTTCATGTGCTAGCGTTGATGGTTCTCGCCGGCTCTGCCATATTGATCGACGGCGCAGTAGCGGCCACCCAGACGTTCAGCCGCATCGTTGTTTTGGAGGCCAAGCCGCGACATCGGGGCCGCGTCAATGCACTTTATATGACCATCGTCTATAACTCCGGAGCGCTGGGATCGATCATTGGAGTTTCTGTCTACGTAGAGTTCGGATGGATCGGTGTGGCCTTGTCGGGCTCGTCATTGGCGCTGATAATCGCGATGATCATATTTGCAGATCGTTCAGGATCGAGCAACAACTAAAGGGTCTTCATCTTGGCTCGACGCCAATGGTTGCTAGTGTTGGACACCTATTAATGCCAGCTGAAGCATCACCCGGTTAACGCTCTATTCTACTCAGAGAGCGCAGAACCATACATCAACGGGCGCATCAGATTTATAGCAGTGAATGTTGATAGTGATGACCCAATAAGCTGATGCTGAAGCTATATTATTCAAATCTTTTTTTTTCGGCGGTCGAATTATAAAGTATTAATCTGCCGTCCAACCCCCGTCAATCAGGAGTGACGTGCCAGTAATCATCGCGCTAGCATCGGAGGCAAGAAACACAACGGCGCCCATTACATCTTCAACTTCTGCTATACGTCCTAACTTTATTTTACTTTCAATCCATTGCTTGCGTTCCGGATTGTCAAATGTGGACTCTGTGAGTGCGGTACGCACAAAAGTAGGACAAATCGTATTGACTCTGATTTGATGTGGCCCCCATTCTATCGCCTGTGATTTGGTATAGCCTTCGACAGCATGTTTGGTCGCACAATAGACCGCTCTGTCGATACCGCCTACGACCGCCATTTGTGAGGACATGGTCATCAAAGAGCCTGGTCGCCCGGATTCGATCAGACGCTTTGCCACGGCCTGGTTCAAAAAATATCCAGCTCTGATATTGAGGTTTGTCACCGAATCAAAATCATCCGCAGAGGTTTCAATGGCTGGGCCATGACGAGCCATACCAGCACTATTAACCAAAATATCAAAAGGTGCTGAAGCTGCAATCATCGTCTGCACAGCCTCCAGATCAGTCACATCTAAAGTGCAGATATTTACACTCCAACCCTCAGCTTGCATTCGCTGCTGCAATTGCTGCAATTTGTCAGTCGACCGTGCTAGCATAGTCACGGACGCACCTACCTCACATAAAGCGACTGCGCAGCCAAGTCCAATGCCAGAAGATGCCCCGGCAACCAGAGCGCGCTTTCCTGTCAGTTGAAATGAAGGTGTGTGCGGTATTGGTTCAATCATTTACCGCCCCTTAATTTGCTGGTTTGCCGTAGCCTATATTGCGACCACCATAGCGACGCACTCGAATATTGCATTGTTCAGCATGTCCTACAAACCCCTCTAGGAGACATAACCTAGACCCATAGGCGCCAATCTCTGCCGCAGCCTCATCTGTAGTCACTTTTTGATAAGAATGAGTCTTCAAGAATTTTCCTACCCATAGCCCACCTGTATATCTACCCGCTTTTTTGGTAGGAAGAGTATGATTAGTGCCTATCACTTTGTCGCCATTTGCGACATTGGTACGCGGCCCAAGAAATAAAGCGCCATAGCAAGTCATATGCTCTAGGAACCAATCATCTCTGTCTGTCATGACTTGAACATGCTCAGATGCAATTTCATCTGCCATTTTTAGCATTTCATCATAAGAGTCGCAGACAATAACCTCGCCATAATTACGCCAGCTGATAGAGGCGGTATTAGCGGTGGGCAGAATCTTTAATAGCCGTTCAACTTCTACTAATGTTTCTGTTGCGAGTTTTTCAGAATTAGTTAGCAACACGGCTGGGGAATCGTGTCCATGTTCAGCCTGCCCCAATAAATCTGTTGCGCATAGCTCCGCATCAACGGTCTCATCTGCGATCACCATGGTTTCTGTTGGGCCAGCAAGTAAATCAATGCCTACCCGGCCAAAAAGCTGTCTTTTAGCCTCTGCCACATAAGCATTTCCAGGCCCAACAATCATATGCACGGGCTCGATCGTCTCGGTACCAAGTGCCATTGCCCCAATGCCTTGGATACCACCAAGCACATAAATCTCATGCGCGCCGGCCATATGCATGGCTGCAATAACGGCTGCGTTGGGCTTCCCGTTGAATGGCGCGGTTGATGCAACGATGCGCGGTACTTTAGCAACAGCTGCAGTCACGACGGACATATGTGCAGAAGCGACCATTGGAAATCTACCCGCAGGTACGTAGCAACCGACAGACTGAACAGGGATGGTTTTGTGCCCAAGAATGACCCCAGGCATTGTTTCAACCTCAATGTCTGTCATCGACGCCCGCTGTGCTTCAGCGAATCTTCTGACCTGGGTCTGCGCAAATTTAATATCTTCAATATCTCTTGGCGCTACTTCTGCTATAAGTGATTCAATTTCATCTGGACTTAACTTATAGGAAGGTCGGAAATAGTTATCGAATTTTTGCGACAAGTCACGAATGGCTGCGTCGCCCCGTTTCTCAATATCAGCAAGCGTTTCTTCAACGATATACCTGACTTTGGCATCATCTTTTGATCGCTGAACTACAGATTTAGACTCTTTTAAATAACGAACTGTCATAGTATCTCCAACATTTAAAGGTGTTTTATAGTGTTAACTGTGTTTTAAGATTGCCCGTCTGGATAGCTGTTTTACGGGATTTGGACACAGATTGGGGGCCGTATTAATAAGTTAATTCCAGTTGTAAAAGGAAAGCTAAAATAAGCTATCTTTAGTTAAATGGTTAAATGGTTAAATGGTTAAATGGTTAAATGGTTAAACATGCCTTGCGCAGTAGCTGCACAAGGTATTTTGAATTCCAGGTCATAAGCCATTTTTTACTCATTTTCATCCACTCCATATTTCTTGTAGGTCATCTTGTACCTAAACGAGTTACCTTTGGCATACTTTTGGCAGTGTATATAAATCCTGCTAAAAGTGGGTGTGCTTGCTTTGATCGCTCAAATTTTCTAACCAATACAGCGGAGTGGATTCGTATGTGTGTTGCAAAATTGCGTTGTTTAGGGGACAATTAGGCTACTGTGCAACCGTTAGCATAATGTGTGCGAGGTAACGGTGTCAATGACGGCTTATGTGTTTTTAATTTATCTAGATAGGATTGTATGAAAAAATTCAGTACTACCTCCCATGACGAAAGCTCGATAATAACGGCTCGGGATGTTGCCGAAGAGTCGGGCGTTTCAATTTCCACTGTTGGCCGAGCCCTGAACGACGATGCCAGGATCAGCGCCAGAACCATCGCGCATGTACGTGAGGTGGTTGACCGGCTTGGGTATGTGCAAAGTATGGCCGCCAGAGTCATGAAGGGGGGGTCGAGCAAGCAGATCGGATTGGTATTGCCGAATATCAATAATGATTTCTATTCAACTATTGCGCAGTCCATCTCCAAGTGCTGTGAACGAGAGGGTTATAGTCTTGTTCTGTCTGTCACTGACGACAATCGTGATTCTGAGCTTCAGCAAATTCGTGATTTAGCAGGAGCAAAGGTATCTGGAATTTTCATTGTTCCATCCATAGGTACGCACGCAGAAACTATTAATTTATTAAAGCGAATACCTCATGTTCAGTTGCTGCGTAATAACCGCAAGTTAGGGGCCGACTGGTTCGGAATTGACGACAAACAATGCCTGAGAGATGCCACGTCACACTTGATTCAATTAGGCCATCGTCGAATTGCATACATTGGAGGCCTGGAAAAGTATTCAACAGGTTCGAATCGTCGCAGTGGTTTTCGCAGCGCATTTAAGGACGCAGGGCTTGCCATGAGGTCGGTTACTGAGGAATTAGGTCAGCCCAGTATGAATTTCGGGCGGGAAGCGGCAGCGCGCTTAGTTAATTCAATAAGACCGCCCACGGCGATAGTCTGTGCTGGTGCTCAAATAACTAGTGGCGTGTTGGACGCAGTCACGAGTCTGAACGTCAAAGTCCCGCGCGATTTATCCATCGTTGGGTTCAGTGATCCTTTCTGGTGTAAGTTTTGGGGGCAGGGTTTAACCACAATCCGTCTGCCTATTGATGAGCTGGCAACAACCTGTGCGTACTGGTTTTTGCACAGTCTTTCAAACGAAAAGTCTATATACCCATCACATAATATTGCGACTTCATCGATTCTAGTTGTCAGGAACAGCACTGCTCGACCAAAACAAAAAACAACCAAATAAATGTCTGATGCCTTCCAGTATCCTCGCTATGGCAGAGTTAGAGTAGAGTTCATTAATTTGCTCTAAAGCTATAGCTACTGCTGGTCTCTCGGCCATTAGCGAATTATGCGCAGGGCGTTTGCGTAGCATGACAATAATAGTATTTCCTGCTCGGCCTCCCATGCTTCAATTACTCCATGGCCCTGAACGCTATTTGCATTGACATTAAGTTTTATCAAGTTATGCTATCCATAGCATAAAAATCTATACGCTGTCAGAGATCAACAAAATCGATAGGGAAGATAAACCAGAAAATTAAATATTAGTGGAGAAAATACTATGTCAAATGAAACAAAAGTGGATACCTCTGCATCGAAGCAGGCGGATAACTTAGAGCACGCACTTACTGCTGGCGAATTGGCTCCTGATGCAAAAAAGAATGCAGTTGCACGCCGAGCAAAAAACAGGGTCAGGCGCCTTAACCACCATGCCTATCATGCGCGTGATGTTGAGGAGACGCGACATTTCTATGAGGACATACTAGAGATGCCGATGACCGTCTTTTTTATGGTCCCAGACGAAGCGGCCACGGGTGACCCCATGCCCTATGTACACTTCTTTTTCGAAATGTCTGACGCAAGCTATCTTGCTTTTTTTGACTATCCGGCCTTTCATGATAACTACGCGACTTTCGAAAAGCGGACCAATTACGATCACCATATAGCTCTAGAAGTCGATAGTGACGATGATATTGAGTATTTCAAACAGCGATTTGATGAACACGAAATAGACTACATGTACATTGATCACGGTGTTTTTCACTCTATGTACTTCACTGATCCCAATGGGTTGAATCTTGAGTTTACGTCGCTTCCTGCACCGTCTTACGAGGAAGCGATGTTGAAATTCGAACCGGTTGCCCATGGGGAGCTAAAAAAGTGGCAGGAAGTTCGCCCAAGTGTGACTAAAACGTTGCTCCGAAACAGACAAGATTATTCAAGCTAGACCGCGGTTAGTATAGTGTTACTTGGTTCATGTACAGATTTTTTACGTAGGCCGTGCAATGACTGCTAGATTAATCTGCACATTGATGCTATCGTTAGCACTGATTATTGGCCAAACCTTCAGTGGTTATAGATTTAGGTTTTTGAAACAGACTTCGAAAAGGTATGTGCTAATTAATATGAGCCGTTACTGGGGCCCTTGCGATAACAGGATAATACAAAAGTGGATATGAACTTGATCAAAGGAGAACTGGTCGGACCGACGGAGATATTAGCCCGTATGGGCCTTGTAAACTCTGATGAAGAGCCAGTATATGAAACGTTAGTGGGTGGAGTGTCGTCGGAGATAATTAGAGTCGATACTTTGCGTGGAAGGATGGTTTTTAAGCGCGCTTTAGCCAAGCTAAAAGTGGAAAGTGACTGGTCGGCGCCGCTCGAACGTAATAGTGCTGAAGTCGAGTGGATGAAGGTGGCCAAAAAGATTGTTCCGAATGCGGTTCCTGAAATCCTCGGTCAGGACAAGGCCGCTTTTGCTTTCGCCATGGATTATCTCGATCCCGAATTATATCCAGTATGGAAAAATCAGTTGCGAGATGGGGTAATTGAAATAGGCACAGCGCGGTTGGTTGCTGAAACCTTAGTAGGGATACACGCTGCTACCGCTAATGATGAATCGATAAAGAAAGCGTTTTCGAACGATGCAAATTTTTATGCATTACGTTTGGAGCCGTATTTTCTTGCCGTGGCAGCAATCCATTCTGATTGTAGAAACGCGCTCGGCAGTTTGATTGAGACAACAGCAGAAACTAGACTAGCGCTGATTCATGGCGACGTAAGCCCAAAGAATATTTTGGTTGGTGCCAGTGGTCCGGTATTACTAGATGCAGAATGTGCATCTTATGGCGACCCGGCTTTCGACCTTGCCTTTTGTCTGAACCAGCTTTTGTTGAAATGCGTGTGGCGCCCTGCATATTCTTCCGCCTACCTTGAGTGTTTTGATTTGCTAGCCAGTACATACCTTAGCAAGGTGTGCTGGGAGTCAGTGGATGATATAGAGCAGCGAGTTGCGGCACTAATACCAGGCATGTTGGTTGCAAGGGTCGACGGAAAATCCCCCGCCGAATACATTATCAGGGATTCAGATCGGCGGTTTATCAGAAGCTTTGGCAGACGGTTTCTCTTGAAGCAAACGAGCAAAATTTCGACTTTGCGCGCTGCATGGTCTCGTGAATTTGATACATATACAAATCTTTAGGATTGGAAGCACAATTTATGAAAATGAAAATAAAAAGCGTAGTTGGCAGGCATATATGGGATTCACGCGGCCGTCCCACTGTTGAGGTTAGAGTTGAGCTGTCCGGTGGCGCTATAGGTCGAGGAATTGCACCAGCTGGCGCCTCACGGGGTAGTTATGAAGCGGTCGATTTGCGAGACGGCGGATTGGAATTTGGAGGATACGGGGTCAGCAAGGCCGTTAATAATGTAAATGGAGAGATTGCCAATACTATAACGGGCTTGGATGCGCGTGAGCAGACCAAGATCGACCGAGCTCTCATCGAACTTGATGGCACACAAAATAAGTCCCGGTTGGGAGGGAATGCATTAATCGCTACATCCATGGCAGTATTGTACGCGGCTTCTGCTGCGACTGATTTGCCGCTATGGCGTTACCTCGCAGGAGAAAGGTCAGTATCGCTACCATTGCCGCAAATACAAATATTTGGTGGTGGAGCGCACGCTAATCGGCGTACAGACATACAAGACTTCCTTGTTATGCCCCTTGAGGCACAGAGCTTTGAAGAAGGCCTGTTCATGGTAGAGAAGGTGTATCGAGCTGCGGGTAGCCTCATGGAAGCTCGTGGCCTGCTAGCAGGTGTTGCCGACGAGGGTGGTTGGTGGCCAAATTTCAGCTCAAATGAAGATGCATTGGATGTGCTTTCGCAGTCGATCGCAAAGGCGGGTTACGCTAATGGTGAGGTGCTCATTGCTCTGGATATAGCAGCGTCTGAATTTTATAAAGATGGCTGTTACAACCTTGCACTAGAAAACCAAGAATATACCGGTGAGGAATGGCTGGAAGTTCTGTATGGCTGGATCGGTAGGTACCCTATAGTATCGGTTGAAGACCCAGTAGACGAATCGGATGCAGAGGGTATGCAGGCGTTCACGGCTGCAATCGGTGACAGGATTCAGGTAGTCGGTGACGATTTCCTAGTCACGAACGAAAAACGGATACATTCAGCGGCTATGAAAAATCAGTGCAATGCCGTGTTGGTAAAACCAAATCAGGTAGGTACCATCACTGAAACTGTCGCCGCCCTAGATGTCGCTAGTGGACATGGCTGGGGTACTATCGTCTCAGCACGGTCAGGAGAAAGTGAAGATACGATGATCTCTCATTTATCAATCGGCTGGAACGCTGGGCAACTCAAAGTTGGTTCATTTTCGCGGTCCGAAAGAATGGCCAAGTGGAACGAATGCCTGCGCATAGAACACGAGTTGGGTGATCAAGCAATCTACGCTGGCTCGTCAGCCTTGCCTTTTAATTCTTGACAACAGATGGAGGTCGTGGTGAAAGCAATATTGCATTATCGTGCCAGCCCTGGATTTCGAAAGCGATTATCTGATTTGACCCCGGAATGGTTGTCCATTGTTGTAGTAAATGAGGATGACTGGGATGCCCTTGACAAAGAAATAGGTGATGCGGACGTGCTGTTACATGTGCTTGAACCGGTTACGGCTGCGATGATCGAAGCGGCTCCAAAATTGCGATTGATTCAAAAAATTGGTGTGGGCGTCAATACCATTGATCTTGATGCCGCAAGTAAGAACCACGTTGCCGTTACTAATATGCCCGGAACCAATAGTCAGGCGGTAGCGGAAATGACACTTACCCTGATGCTATCTGCCTTGCGAAGGGTGGTAAGCCTAGATCGGGAAACGCGTGCAGGAAAGGGCTGGTCACTGTCTGACGATGTCATCGATTCAATGGGTGAAATTAACGGGTCCACCGTGGGGCTTGTCGGATACGGCGAAGTGCCAAAACGCTTGGCCCCCGCGCTCCGGGCGCTGGGTGCGAAAATAATCTACAGTTCGCGACGACCAGTCCTAGGGATAGAAAAAGATCACAGGACGCTAGACGCGTTGCTGGCTGAAGCAGATATCGTGTCATTACATTTGCCCGAAACAAATGAGACGAAAGGTCTGATTAATGATAAAACAATGAATCAAATGCGCAGAGGCTCCATCTTGATTAACACTGCGCGCGGTGGCTTAGTCGACGAGCTGGCGCTGATCAGGGCGCTGAAGTCAGGACAAATTCGTGCGGCCGGACTGGATACATTATCAGTAGAGCCCGCTCCTTCAGAGCACCCATTATTTTCACTGGATAACGTCGTAATCACGCCACATCTTGCTTGGCTTACGCCTGAGACTCTTGCTCGTAGCCTCAATATTGCGATTGATAATTGCGACCACCTCAGGCAGGGGCGGACGCTAGTTAACGAAATAACAAAGCTATGATATTTGTAGTCATCAGTGCATAATAAAATATTAAATCCAGTCTGTTTTTCCATGCAAGCGCTCCTGAGTGCAATTCGTAGTGCCAACGATAGCGCTATTAAATAATAGGTTAGTTTGGCCTTGACAGGCGTTCGCTCTCTGTCTATTATGCTAACGTTGGCATTCCAAAAAGAGCCAGCCGAATTCTAAAAAATCAGACAGTGGGGATAAAGAATATGAGTCAAAATCAACCTATTTTATTAAGAGTACAAGCAATCATAATGAGCATTTTTTTGCTGGGGAGCACAGCTTCTTATGCAGAACCTGCTACCCTGGAAGAGATCATAGTGACCTCACAAAAGCGAACAGAAAGTTTGATGGAAGTAAGCTCTGCCGTTAGTGCCTTTTCAAATGAGGATATGGGTATTCGGCAGATTAATAGTGTTATGGACCTCTCGGGAAGTTTACCCAGTGTCGCTATCGGGAATAATCTCGGTATTGCCGCAATCACTATTCGTGGTGTCGGTATGGACTCCATTGTTGTTGGAACCGATCCCTCAGTTGCTATGCATCTGGACGGCGTTGTTATTACTCGAGCGCAAGCTCAATTAGGCTCGTTTTTTGACCTTGAGCGGGTAGAGGTAGTTCGCGGCCCTTCAGGTACTTTATATGGTCGGAATGCAACAGGCGGCTCTCTTAATCTAGTCACTAATAAACCAACGGAGGAGTTCGAGGGTTACGGACGTGTGACGGTGGGAGATTACAGTAGCTTGATCACAGAAGGAGCAATAGGTGGGGCCTTGACAGAATCTGTCTTAGGGCGGGTTGCTTTTAAAACAGAAGATCGCGATGGATATGGTAAAAATCTAACCACTAAAACGGATATAAATGATGCGAAAAAACGAGCCGTGCGCGGGCAATTACAGTTTTTGATTAATCCTGACCTCGATGTTTTGTTGGCCGTAGAATACAGCGACGAAGACGATCACAATTACATGACAACCTACATAGAAGATCAGTTTCCTGGTAATCCAAAATTTCCTAGAACAGCCGGGCTGCCAGATGACCCTAGGGACACTTATCAACATTTAGAGGGGAGAAACAGGAAGGATACTTGGGCGGCAACAGGCACGATAAATTGGAGTCTAAATGAACAATGGACCCTGAAATCCATCACAAGCTATCGTGACTTTACATATGATCCTGAGTTTGAACCAACCATGAGTAGTGCAACTAATAGAATCCCGCTTCAACAGTTTATTGAATATGATCAATTTAGTCAGGAATTCCAGTTCAACTATCAATCTGATCGTGTTGCGGCTGTGACAGGACTTTATTACTATGATGAATCTACTTTCCATGAAAATAAATTTTGCTTTGCCACGACTTGCGAGGGCTTGTCTGGACCAGACGACTGGTTTGGACCTGCGCCGCCATTTGTTAATGGAATTGTAGGCAATAGTATTGGTACTACCCAGCCGACGTCCTTTGCAGCATTTGCGAATATCAAGTATGCGCTAACGGATCAATTGGAACTGATGTTAGGTGCCAGGTACAGTGATGAAAAACGAATAGGCACGACAATAGCTGACTATAGTTTTGGCAGGAGGGGGCAGCCCAACAAAGGCGTCAGAGCTGGTACTACGGAGAAAAGTTTCACTGACTTTAGCCCAGAGATAGGGTTGAATTGGAGTCCAACTGATTACTTATTGGTCTACGCTAGCTATAAAGAAGCCTTCAAGAGCGGGATCTTCCCGCTAGGACGGTCAAACGCAGAAACTGGAGGAGCCGCTGACATACTTGATCCGGAAACAATTGAAGCGTCTGAAATAGGTTTAAAGGGCCGTTTTCTTGAAAACCAACTGCACTTGAGCTTATCTGCCTTTAATTATGATCTTACTGATCAGCAAGTCTCAAGAACACAGCCGCAACCGGGAGGCATCTCTACCACACAATTTGAGAACGCTGCCGGATCTGAAATTCAGGGTGTTGAGATGGAAGTGACCTGGCTGGCATCGGAGAGTTTACAGATTGAGGCTTCGATAGGTTATCTGGACGCAACGTACACAGACTACGAATCGGTCAATAATCTGGATGAGGACAAGGCCAATTTTCCTTTCACAACTAATGCAAAAGGAAACACACTGTCATATGCTCCTAAGAGGACTGGTCGCATACGAGCGGACTATTCCTTTCAGATGCCGAGCCTCGGCAGCGCTATCGTAGGCGTTGAAGCGCAATACAAGAGTGAAGTGAGTACCCATGCTTGGACCGATGCACGCATGCTGGATGATTCCAGAACGGTGCTGCAAGCCAATCTTGCGATCACCAGCATGGATGAGAAATGGAGCCTAAATATCTGGGGCAAGAATCTGACGGATGAATTCTTTTATGTCTATAGACAAGTAATGCCGGCCTGTAATTGTATAGGCGGTGGCGCAACAGCACCTAGAACCTATGGCGCTACTGTGGCATATAACTTCTAGTTTCTAATTGAGTTACCTTGACTGGCAGTTAAGCATTTTCTCAATGTTTAACTGCCATTTTACGTCTAGCCCCTATAATTCTATCGCTTGGTATAAATTGTAATTAAATAAATTGTTACTTGATTTTCCACAAACGGAGGTTTAAAAAAGACGAATTTTACAGAAGTAAAGATTGGTCCTAAGGTATAAACTCCAAGTGCGTTGGAGTGTTAGTACATATAAATACGCGAAATTATTATCAGCGGAGATTTAAGAACATGTATTTTTATCGCACAATAGTCACAGTTATCGCTCTTTCTATATTGTCGGCTTATTCGCAAGATAGCGATGAGGAAGATGCTATATCGGGAAAATTATCCTCTGCTAGTCAAACTGTAGCTATAGCAAGCGACGCACAGAGACGGCCAAATATTCTTTTAATTGTTGCCGATGATCTTGGTTATACAGATTTGGGTGCATTTGGAGGCGAAATTAATACACCTAATCTTGATGAGCTAGCCGAAGCAGGAATGGTTCTCAGTAATTTCCATACCAATTCAGCCTGTTCCCCTACTCGTTCAATGCTTTTGTCTGGCACCGATAATCACCGAGCTGGCTTAGGAAGTATGCCTATGATCATGCGGATGTATACGCCAGAGCTGTTGGATGAACCGGGTTATGAAGGCGTTTTAAACTTCAGTGTGGCGGCGATGCCCGAGCTATTACAGGATGCTGGATACCGTACTTATATGACCGGCAAGTGGGATCTGGGGCTGACAAACGAACTAGCGCCAGCGTCGCGAGGATTCGAAAGATCTTATGTTTTACTTGAAGGGGGGGGGAGCCACCTGAACGACATGGGGATTCTCGCAGGTACTACAAAGGCCAAATATGCTGAAGACGGCATGCCTACCAAATTAGCGGAAAACTTCTATTCAACAAGAGTTTATGCAGAGAAGATGATTGAGTATCTGCAGCAGGGGCAGGCAGATGAAACCCCGTTCTTTGCTTATCTTTCGTTTACCGCTCCGCACTGGCCGTTACAGGCGCCACAGGCGTCCATCGCAAAATATCATGGACGCTATGATGCCGGCTATGAAGTGCTATTTGAACAGCGATTAAGGCGACAGAAAGAGCTAGGGCTTATTAAGGCTGATGCAGCAGGGCCTGATCTGTCGCAGGTAAAGCGCATACCTGGGTGGGGTGAGTTAAGCGATGATGAGAAAAAGCGTTCTGCACGCACCATGGAGATCTACGCGGCCATGGTAGATGATGTGGATCACTACGTTGGCAGTGTCATCGATACATTAAAAGAAATCGGTGAATATGAGAACACCTTTATAGTCTTCATGTCGGATAATGGAGCGCAACGTTCATTGGATATGGATCGAGCTTTTGGAATAGGCGAAGCCATAGAGATATGTTGTGACAATAGTTATGAGAATATGGGCAATGCTAATTCGTATATTGGCCCAGCGCCTGGATGGCCACGGGTCAGCACAGGAAGTAATAGCTTACATAAGACGTTTCCCACCGAGGGTGGCACTCGTGTTCCGGCCATTATCAGCTACCCTAATCGTATCGATCCCGGTCAATATCACCACGGTTTTATATCGGTTATGGATATTATGCCTACGTTCTTGGATCTCGCCGAGACAGAACATCCGGGAGATACTTATAAGGGACGGGAAGTAGTAGCGATGAGCGGAACTTCCATTAATAACATGATGCAGGGTCAGGTCGCCTCTGTGCATGGCGAAGAATATGTGATGGGCTGGGAGTTATTCGGTCGTCACGCATTGCGTAAAGGGCACTGGAAGATTGTCCAGATTCCACCGCCATTTGGCAGTGGAGAATGGGAATTATTTAATCTTGCGGATGATCCGCTCGAAGCCAATGACTTAACCGAACAGAAACCTGAAAAATTACAGGAGATGCTGGGGTTGTGGGCAGAGTATGTAAGGGAAAACGGAGTTATTATTTCTGGCAATGACTGGGACCAAATATGACCCGTTATTGCGCATTGAAGAGCTAGGATTACTCCCCTATGCTGGTTTTTAAGTGCTTGCCGACACGCCAATGTCTACGACTTATTAATACTAAACTATTGAAGGATTTATTATGAGCTTGTATGCCCTATCCGTTATTGAGTTAGACAAAAAACACACCCCCGTTATATATTGTGGCGGAGAATATTATGTAATTTCGGAGTGTCTACCCGACCTAATGGTTAATGTAGACTCCGGTCTATTGCCTATTTTTCAGAGTTGGGATAAGTCGCATGCGGCTCTTAAGGAACTGGCGATTAAACTATTAGCTGCTGATCATGGGTACAATTCCGTCGTTAGCCCGCAGACAAAAGAATTTTGTCGATTAATTTCTCACCCACCAAAAATAATGTGTATTGGCTTCAATTATGATGAGCACATTACTATTGATTCGAAAATAAAAGGTTTCGATAAGAGCGCTGCCGATCCTCTCTTTTTCTTAAAGCAACGGGGGGCCCAGGTGGGCGCAGGACAGTCAATTCCATATCCCGCACAAGTTAAAAAACTTGATTGGGAAGTTGAACTCGTAGTGATTTTCGGGAAAGAAGGTAAAGGAATTAAGGCTAAAAATGCCATGGATCATGTGGCAGGCTATGCGATTGGGTTGGACCTATCTGCCCGAGATTGGCAGGTGAATGAACGGAGCATGAAAAAATGGGATCTTTTTTGTGGCAAAGCTTTTGACAACAGCGGTCCGGTTGGCCCTTGGTTTGTACCTGCAGAATTTATTGATGCCGATAACGTGGCTTTGAAATTATGGGTCAATGAGGAGTTAAAGCAAGATTCAAACACTCGGCATATGGTTTGGCCTATCCCCGAATTAGTAGAAGAGGTTACTAAGCATATGGGCATCGAGTCAGGTGATATGCTGTTTACGGGTACGCCTTCCGGCGTCGGGTTTGCTTCAAATACTTTTCTTAAGCCGGGTGACGTTATCCGCGCTAGGATAGATGGACTTGGGGAACTGATAACACTTATTGAACCAACGACGATCTAAAGGTGGGTGAAATTATGCACAACAAAGTGGCAACTTTATGCCTTACTTTCGATAACATGGGTAGCGCAGCCTCTATTGGTCAACGCAAGCGGGGCGGCCCTGGACCCGATGATATAGGGCCAGTCGGATACCCAGAGGCTCTTGAACTACTAGAGCGACTTGGGCTCAGGGCGACGTTCTTTATTGAAGGTTGGAATGCGCTTCACAACCCAAAGGCGGTTCAGGAAATTGCCAATGCGGGGCATGAAGTGGGCGTCCATGGATGGGTGCATGAAGTTCTTCATACCCTCGAAGAGATAGATGTTGAGCGCGTGTTGGTCGATGCGGTTGCAGCATTTCATAACCTAGGAGTCAAACCTCGCGGGTTCCGCGCCCCTGGAGGAAAGAGGGGTAGTCATACATTATCCATTTTGAGAAAGCTTGGTTTGCAATACGATAGCAGTGTCGATCATGCGCATGATGATTCTGAAGAGAATGCCCCACATGCTTTACCGACTCTTCTTGAAGGAGATTTTCCAACTATCCCTTGGAAATGGTCCGCTATCGACTACTATCATTATTACATGCATCCTCAGGGTGAGCAGCCCCCAGATACTGTTGCGAAGCACTATATCGAGGAACTCTTTCGCATAGAGCAATCTGGTGGCTTTTGCACTTTTATCTTTCATCCATTTGTTTCATGCTCCACCGCTGAGAGAGCTGAGGTTCTCGAGAGGATTCTGCGTTATGCGATAGAGTCTCCTAACATTGATATTGTAACTGCAGGTGATGTCGCCTCAGCCATGGCGGTAAATAGGTGATTCGTTACCATGATATAACCAATGGAATAGTAGATAGAAACCGTCATCAATGTATTACGGATAGTAATGGAAAAGCATCGAGGCAAATCCTAAATAATGCCGGATGCACCCTGATACTTATGGACTAAAATTTAATTACTTATTTACTAAGCGATAAACGTCATTCATCAAGGTAACTGCCCGGCCGCGCTGGAATTCGCTAAGTTTCGATTACCTAATGGCACGTTGTGATCCAGATGGTCAAATCTTTGCAGTCAGGAAAGGTATGAGTGCAGAAGCCGAAGCGACGCTGCTGGAGGCTAGTGACCTTTCCTGACTTATATTCCCCACCATTCCATGAAAAATCCAATGCATTCAGGCGTATTAGTAGCACTAGGAGTTCCTTCTGACAAAAGGGGCTACCCCCGAGGTGGGCTCGGCGTATCTGAGAATTGGGTTTTTTTACAGGGTTTTTTGGGTCATGAAACGCCCTCGTATACCAGCATTTGAGTTAGCTTTTCTCCTAATGCTACTTAATTTATCGAGACGATTTGCTCAAGCAGGTCTGCAAGCTCCACCGGATGAG
>TARA_B110000211_G_scaffold195063_1_pt1 | contig 19263 bp, 18 predicted proteins | sample TARA_B110000211 | Tara Oceans TARA_B110000211 (sample SAMEA4397516) | marine metagenome | biome: Polar Biome; feature: [DCM] deep chlorophyll maximum layer (ENVO:01000326); material: water (ENVO:00002006), including particulate matter (ENVO:01000060) such as... | depth 30 m
CAATGGATCGCTAAATATTTCTTAACTGATCGGCATTAAGCAAATGCTGGTTTTTTAACTAGATATTATTATGGATTATTGACGTTTCATCGAATCAAAAAACTCGTTATTAGTCTTAGTCATGGCTAACTTGTCAATCATGAATTCCATCGCATCAATTTCGCCCATTTCATGAACTATCTTACGTAATATCCACATTTTTTGTAATTCATCAGGTTTAGTTAACAACTCTTCACGACGAGTACCACTGCGGTTAAAGTGTATAGCAGGGAAAACACGCTTTTCAGAAATCTTACGTGATAAGTGTAATTCCATATTACCCGTACCTTTAAATTCTTCGTAGATAACTTCATCCATTTTAGAGCCTGTTTCAACAAGCGCTGTAGCAATAATAGTTAAACTCCCACCTTCTTCGATATTACGTGCAGCACCAAAGAAACGTTTTGGACGATGTAAAGCATTCGCATCAACACCACCGGTAAGTATTTTACCTGATGATGGAATAACGGTGTTATAGGCACGTGCTAAACGCGTAATTGAATCAAGTAAAATCACCACATCTTTTTTGTGTTCTACTAGGCGCTTGGCTTTTTCGATAACCATTTCTGCTACTTGTACGTGACGGTTTGCTGGCTCATCAAAGGTTGAAGCAATAACTTCACCTTTAACCAAACGACGCATCTCAGTAACTTCTTCTGGACGCTCATCAATCAACAATACCATTAACTCAGCATCAGGGTGATTGTGGGCAATACTTTGAGCAATATTCTGCAGTAATAACGTTTTACCGGCTTTTGGCGGAGCAACAATCAAACCACGCTGGCCTTTACCAATCGGAGAGGCTAAATCTAAAACACGAGCTGTAATGTCTTCAGTTGAACCATTACCACGTTCCATGATCATGCGATCGGTTGGATGTATTGGTGTTAAGTTTTCAAAAAGGATTTTATTGCGAGAGTTTTCAGGGCGGTCAAAATTAACTTCATTTACTTTCAGGAGTGCAAAGTAGCGTTCACCGTCTTTTGGTGGACGAATTTTACCAGCAATGGTGTCACCGGTACGCATACTGAATCTGCGTATTTGGCTTGGCGATACATAAATATCATCAGGGCCTGCTAAATAGGATGAGTCCGCCGATCGTAAGAAACCAAAGCCGTCTTGTAGAATTTCTAAAACACCGCTACCAAAGATATCTTCACCGCTTTTAGCGTGGGCTTTTAAAATAGCAAAAATAATGTCTTGTTTGCGGTTACGAGCCAAATGCTCCAATTTCATTGTTTCTGCGAGTTTGACTAGCTCGCTGATAGACTTTTCTTTAAGTTCGTTAAGATTCATAGTGGGGGTTTCTTAGACTATTTAGGTTGTTATGCTGTGCCGTTTGGCAATTTAGGATGTTTGAGTATGGTATTTGAAATGTTATTTTCGTTCGAATGTTAAATTTAGCACTAAAAACAAAACAGGTAAAGGATCACGTGCTTGATCTTTTGCTAAAAAGCAAAAAGGCCCGAATTACGGACCTTTTTTTTATAAATTGTTATCAATAAACTCTTTTAATTGAGTTTTTGATAATGCGCCAACTTTGGTGTCGGCAACAGCACCATCTTTAAATAGTAATAGTGTTGGAATACCACGAATACCATATTTAGGTGGGGTGTTAGAGTTTTGATCTATGTTTAATTTGCCAATAGTTAATTTACCAGCATATTCTTCAGCCACGTCATTTAACAACGGTGCAATCATTTTACATGGGCCACACCATTCAGCCCAGAAATCAACTAGAACAAGACCTGATGCATTAATTACATCAGTATCAAAACTATCATCAGTTAACTGAACAATTTTATCGCTCATTTATATCTCCATTAAAGGTGGCCTATAGCCAATTGGTTAAGATTATACCTTCATCACAATTAATTACCAACAATCATATATAACAGTTATTAGTAAAATAAATCAAAATCAACTAATAGCATTAAATTATTAGTGCTTTTATGTGAATCTAATTTTTATTAATAGCGTAACCTGTTAAGCTAGCGGTATGAAAAAAACACACTTAACAGAAATAAAGTTCTCGGAACTTAAACTCGAGCCTACCGTTATTAGCGGCCTCGCATCTATGGGCTTTGAATATTGTACTGCAATTCAAGCAAAGTCTCTTCCTATACTCATGACAGGCAAAGATATCGCCGGTCAAGCACAAACTGGTGAAGGTAAAACCATTGCCTTTTTAGCGGCAACATTTCATCATTTACTACAGAAAAAAGATGTTAGCCACAATCAACCGCGTGCGCTAATTATGGCACCTACGCGTGAGCTTGCAATTCAAATTCATCGCGATGCTATTGCAATGGCAAAAAGTACCGGATTACGCCTTGGTATTGTATATGGTGGCGAAGGTTATGAAAGTCAACGCCAAGAGCTTGAACAGGGGGTTGATATATTAATCGGCACTTGTGGTCGTTTACTTGATTACCTAAAGCAAGGTATTTATAACCTTAACAATATTGAAGTAGTGGTACTTGATGAAGCTGACCGCATGTTCGATCTTGGCTTTATCAAAGACATTCGTTATATGTTTGGTAGAATGCCGGCGGCGACAGATCGCTTAAGCATGCTATTTTCAGCAACACTGTCTTTCCGCGTAAAAGAACTCGCCTTTGAACATATGAATGATCCGGACAGTGTAGAAGTTGAACCCGATCAAAAAACCAACATTCGTATTACCGAAGAATTATTTTACCCTTCTAACGAAGATAAAATGTCTTTACTACAAACATTGATTGAAGAAGACTGGCCAGATAAAGCGATCATCTTTGCTAATACAAAGCATGTTTGTGAAAAAATACATGCTCACCTTGAAGCCGACAATATTAGAGTTGGTATGCTTACTGGTGATGTGATCCAAAAGAAACGTTTGAAAATTTTAGAACAGTTTACTGACGGACAATTAGATATTCTAGTTGCCACAGACGTAGCTGCTCGTGGACTTCATATTCCAGCCGTTACCCATGTATTTAATTATGACTTACCTGACGATTGTGAAGATTATGTGCACCGTATTGGTCGTACGGGTCGAGCTGGAGCAACAGGACATGCCATTAGCTTAGCTTGCGAGCAATATGTATTTAACTTGCCTGCCATTGAAAGCTACATTGAACATGAATTGCCAGTTAGCAAATATGATCATGAAGCCTTATTGACTGACTTACCTAAGCCTAAACCGCGCCCACGTCGTCATAAACCACATAATGGTGGTCAAAACCGTAGTCGTAGCACCGGCAATAGGCCACAAAGGAATAGTTAGACAATGACGATCACTTCAATGGAGACTTCATCAGCTCTGTATGCTGTGGTCGATTTAGGCTCTAATAGCTTCCATATGTTGATTACTCGACAGCTTGCCGATAGCGTGCAAGTTGTTGATAGAGTAAAACGCAAAGTACGCCTTGCGGCCGGCTTAGACTCCAATAATATTTTATCTGAGCAGGCTATGGCTAAAGGCTTAGAGTGTTTAAGTTTCTTTGCTGAACGCCTACAAGATATCCCCAAAAGCAATATTCGCATCGTCGCAACAGCCACATTAAGACTAGCAGAAAATAGAGCTGACTTTATTGCCCAAGCAGAGCTTATTTTAGGCCATCGCATTAGTCTATTAAGTGGCATTGCTGAGGCTGAATATATCTATCTTGGTGTGGCACATACTAATTGCAGTGCCGATAAACGCTTAGTGCTGGATATTGGCGGCGCTAGCACAGAATTAATTGTTGGGCACGGTTTTACCATAAAGAAAGCACATAGCCTTAACATGGGCTGCGTCACTTTCAATCAGCAATATTTTCCAAAGGGTACACTCACAGCTGATAACTTTTCTCGCGCGATAGCAGCCGCAGAACTGGCTATCAAAACAGTGAAAGCAGAGTTTTGTGATATTGGCTGGCAGTGTGTACTGGGCGGGTCCGGCACCATGCAAGCATTAGCCGAAATATTAATTTATCAACACAAGCCAACAGTAATTTCATTAAACTTTTTGTACCAAGTACAAACAGAGTTACAAACTTTTGATAACATAAGTTGTATCAATTTAGCGGGGTTATCATCAGAAAGAAGCCCTGTTATTGCCAGTGGATTAGCAATTTTAATTGCCTTGTTTAAACAGTTTGCTATCGAAAAATTAACCCTATCAAGTGGCGCATTGCGTGAAGGCTTACTCTATGAAATGTTACCCGATAGCCACACTATCAACATTCGTCAACGAACAATTAGCGCACTTTCTCAACGCTTTCATGTCGATCAACAACACGCACAAAGTATTAAACAGCAAGTCAGTATTATTTTTACTCAGCTAAAAAACACTTGGGATTTGCCCAACGACAATGCCTTTGAAATATTACAGGCAAGCTGCGACTTACATGAAATTGGTTTATTGCTCGAATACAAATACCACCAACGACATAGCGCCTACATTCTAAAGCATGCTGATTTAGCTGGTTTTAGTCAATCTGACCGTCAACTCCTTGTTGCTTTTGTAAGTTTGTATAAAGGGGATATAAATCAAGCACTGATAAAACAGCAAGCATCAATAGGTGCTGATTACGCTATGAAGTTGCTGATTATCCTGCGCTTAGCCGTTATATTGTGCCGACGCCGCAAAGACGATAAATTACCGAGCTATCAAATAACAGCAAACGATAAAAGCCTGAATTTATTTTTACCATCAACATGGCTAAAGCAACATGCACTGATTAGTGATGAGTTAAAGCAAGAGAATATCCATCTCGTCCGCTTAGGGTATGCACTCAACATTAAATGTCAAAATTAATGCCATGCAAATAAGCTGAGTTTGAGCCAAGCAACACTAAGCTCTCAAAGTGATTATGCTCCATACAAAGATTTAAAACAGTCTCATATTATTATCACTCATACAATAAGGCCGCGCTATACAGCACGGCCTTTCAACAATATTAATCTAGTGGCAAGTGAATAACTAAATTCGCTATTTTTATTTTGCTTCTTCTTTTAACCAACGAGCAACTTGCTTTGCAAAATAGGTTAAAATACCGTCAGCGCCTGCACGTTTAAAGGCCAACAAACCTTCCATTACACAAGGCTTTTCAGCTAACCAACCGTTTTGTATCGCTGCCATATGCATAGCATACTCACCGCTCACCTGATAGGCATAAGTAGGTACTTTAAAATTATCTTTTACACGACGTACAATATCCAAATACGGCATACCTGGCTTTACCATTACCATGTCAGCGCCTTCATAAATGTCTTGCGCTACTTCGTGCAGCGCTTCATCGCTATTAGCGGGATCCATTTGATAAGAGAATTTATTACCTCCCTTTATGTTACCCGCAGAGCCAACTGCGTCACGAAAAGGACCATAGTAGCTTGAAGCGTATTTGGCTGAGTAAGCCAATATTTTAGTATTGACCAAGTTGTGTCGTTCTAACTCCTCTCGAATAGCACCAATACGGCCATCCATCATATCAGAGGGGGCAACAACATCAGCACCCGCTTGTGCATGCGACAAAGCTTGTTTGACCAAAATATCTTTAGTCACTTCGTTAAGCACATAGCCATTATCATCAATAATGCCATCTTGGCCATGTGTAGTGAATGGATCTAAGGCAACATCAGTGATCACACCTAAGGCTGGAAACTTAGCTTTTACTGCTCGCACAGTACGCTGCGCTAAGCCATCAGCATTATAAGCCTCTTCAGCCATCAATGATTTTTTGTCTGCTGGCGTGACCGGAAAAATAGCAATAGCCGGTACACCTAAATCAACCAATTCCTGACATTCTTCTAATAATAAATCGATACTTTTACGCTCTACACCAGGCATAGATTCAATAGCTTCACACTGATTCTCACCTTCTAAAACAAATACCGGATAAATTAAATCATCAACACTTAACTGATGCTCAGACATTAAACGTCGTGAAAAATCATCGGAGCGCATACGGCGCATGCGACGAGCGGGATATTGGCCAAAGACGTTATTCATACTCATTTCCTATCATGGTTTAGGTTTCACTCAGCAAGCTTACTTGCACTTGATTTCGACCTGCTTGCTTAGCTTTATATAGTGCTTTGTCTGCACTGGCGAAAATAATCTCAGGCGTCACACCTTGCTCTTGTTGATAGGTTGCAACACCACAGCTTACTGTTAAATCAATAACAATATCATCATCAATAAATTGTTGCTTATTAGTACTTTGACAAATATCTTGCGCTAAAGCCAATGCACCTTGCGCGTCTGTTTCAGGAAGTATTAAACAAAACTCTTCACCACCATAACGACAGCCAACATCAGAACTTCGACGTAATAAAGATTTAATTCTCTTAGCAACTTCTACTATGCACTTGTCACCAGTTAAGTGACCATAACTATCATTAACTAGCTTAAAATGGTCGATATCAATTAAAATAATACTCAATGGCGTTAAATTCCGGCGACTACGTCTAAATTCTGCCAGAATTTTTTCATCGTAATAGCGACGATTATAAAGCCCAGATAATTCGTCTAAGGTGTTCTTTTCTTTTAATGCTTGATTGACTGCCTCAAGCTCTTGCAAGGCAATATTTAATTCTAAGGTTCTTTCTTGTACCCGACTTTCCAATTGTTCTTGGCTTTCTTCTTGAAGTGCCAATAATTTTTGCTGTGCAAGCTCAGAGGCTTTTGCACTTGCTAAAACTTGTTGCTGAGCTAACCTTTCATCACGTAAGTGATAATAGTATCTACGGCCCATTAAATACGTGACCATAATCGCCATCAGCCAAAAAGCTAACATATCAAGACCGTTAATTAATTGAGCAGAAAACTGCCAATAATGCAGTAAATAATTAATAAAATTAAAGCTTAACGGGACTAAAAGAGTTAGCGAAAATATCGTCGATAAACGCTGCTCTTGAACCTGCCTAACGGCATACAATAGTGCAATCAAACTAATACTGACTAAGATTTGTGTTAATAACCAAACACATGTTTGGGCAAAAAAATAAGCGAATGGTACAGCAAGCACCATAAGGAAAGATAAGCGTATCAGTAATTGATAAGATTTGGCTGCGAATTTTTTTAACGTGAAAAACTTGATAGTAAAAGCAAAAAGAATAAGGTGCGACAAGCAAGCAAGTAACAGCCCCTCAACTTTTAATAATTGAGGGTTTTCAGTGAATAAGGTTAGCAATGAAACGCCACCGCTCACCAAAATACCAAAAGATTTTATGGCAAAAAATATTGCCAAAATAACCATACTGTAACTACGTAGTGCACGCGCCCAAGCAAAACACATTAACGACAGAATTAAGCCACTACCAATAAATATTTGTTGAATATATGGCTGCATTGGTAAAACAATCTCAGCTTCAACGAATGCAACGCTGTGTTCACCATCAGCCTGCACAGTGATCGGCAGAACTAACACGATCAAGCTCAAAGCGACAAGCCTAAATAAGCTACCCATTATTCACACTTAAATTAAATACTTGGGCGCTATTGTTAGTGGTTTGATTGATTAATTCGAGTTCACTACAACCAAGTAATTCAGCTAACATCTTCACAACATAAGGTAAATAACTAGGTTCATTTCGACTACTTTTAGGTTTAGGGCGAATAGTGCGTGGCGTCAAATAAGGCGCGTCAGTTTCAATCATCAAGCGCTCAAGTGGAATTAACGGCACAATATCACGTAATGCCTGCCCACGGCGTTCGTCACAGACCCAACCTGTAATACCAATATACATTCCTGCGTCTAAACACTGCAGTAGTTCATTTTTATTGCCTGTAAAACAGTGAGAAACTAAAGCAGGGACTTTATCGAGATAAGGTTTTAAGATCTTAAACCAGGCTTGAAAAGCATCTCGCTGATGGAGAAAAAGCGGTAAATTCAACTGTTGTGCTAATTCAACTTGCCCTTGAAATACACGAGTCTGATTTTCTGCTGTCGAAAAGTTACGATTGAAATCTAAACCGCATTCGCCAATCGCCCTAACACAATCATTTTCTGCTAACTGGTATAAGGTATCAAGATAATCTTTATCGGCTTGATCTGCATCATGCGGGTGTATACCAGCGGTACAATATAAATAATTAGGATTTTGGCGGCACTGTAATATCGCCTGTTTGCTTTCTTCAATATTAGTACCTGTGACTAACATCGCACGAATATTCGCTTCTTTAGCCCGCGCCAAAACCTCGGCGCGATCTTTATCAAAACGTGAATTAGTTAAGTTAACCCCAACATCAATCAAAGCTAAGCTACCCGTGCTTTTTATTTAAGACGTTTAACGCGAATTTCTTTATTTGAATCCGCCTTATTTTGTTTCAAAAATATTGAATCCATAAAGCCCTTTCTCAACACGACACTTTCACCCACTCTAACTTTTAGTCGACTACTATCCGTTTGTTTCCATTGTTGGCCGTTTTCAAAAGTGAATCGATATTTACCATAAGGATCTTTCTTTAAGCTAGCAATAACGAAAACTATTTCAGCGTCTTCATCAGATTTATTAGGCTTTTCTATATGTTCTAAACCAAAGTTAGCAACTTTATCCACAACAGGGCTAGGAGTTGGCGCAGGTCTCGGTGCAGCAACACTCGCTTTGGCTGTCGATACCGTTGTAGTCGATTTTTCGATTGATATATTTGAGGTGGTCACTACGCTGGCTAATTTATCAAAGCAACTTAACCGCGCGGAACTATTAGTGATTTTTGTACAATTGATCAAACCATCGTTAAGTGACTCTGCTTGTGTCGTTAATGACAGCAAACCCAACATAATTAACGATATTATAGGTGTTTTTTTCATTATTGTTCTTCCTTTGGTTCTGATTCTTCATCTTCATCGGCTCGGTAATAAAGCGATGCGATAATAATGCCTAATTCAAATAACAGTAACATAGGTACTGCCAGCATGGTTTGAGAAATAATATCAGGCGGTGTTAATAGCATCCCCACAACAAATGCAGCAACCACAATATAAGGACGTTTAGCGCGTAAACTGTCTGGGCTAGTTACTCCTGTCCAACACATTAATATAATCGCAATTGGGATCTCAAAAGCGACACCAAAGGCAAAGAACAATTTTAAAACAAAATCTAAATAGCTGCTGATGTCTGTCGCAATAGTTACACCATCGGGTGCTACCGAAGAAAAGAAGGCAAATACCACCGGAAATACCACATAGTACGCAAAAGCAATACCGGCATAAAAAAGTACTGTGCTACCAAACATTAGTGGCGCAATTAAACGCTTTTCATTCTTATATAAACCTGGGGCAATAAACGACCACAATTGATACAAAATATAAGGCATCGCAACAAAGATAGAGATAACAATAGTTAGTTTAAAGGGTGTAAAAAAAGGTGATGCTACATCAGTAGCAATCATTTGTGTATCCGCTGGCATAACGGTCAGCAGCGGCTGTGCCACATATTGATAAATATCTTGAGTAAAATAGACCAATGAACAAAAAACAACTAACACGCCTAATACCGCATGTAGTAATCGTGTTCTCAGTTCCAACAAATGATCAAATAAGGTGTAATTTTGCTTAACTGTTGAACTCATTTACCCTGCTTTTCATTTTGATTATCAGCGAGCTGTGCAACTGTCTCTGCTGAGTCAGTTGTTTTTTCAGCGGTTTGATATGGTTTATTTACCATTTCAGCGGCTTCTTTTAATGATTGTACTGAAGCAGCAACTTCCGGCGACAAGTCTTTCATACCTGTCTGCTCGGCTTTTTTTAAATTTGCATGCAGCTCTTGGATACGCAGTTCTTCGGTAAGTTCATTTTTGACTCCCTCACTAAAGCTGCGAATACTACTTATCCAGTTTCGCACGGTACGAATCGCTACAGGCAATCGTTCAGGCCCTAAAACAACTAGGCCAATAATAGCGATTAAAAGTAGTTCCCAAAAACCAATATCAAACATTAGGCTTGATCTTTTTCTTTTTCAGCAACTTTACTCTGCTCTACTGATTTATCCGTTAAGCTATCATCGCTAGCTGAATCGGCTTCTTTTTTTGCTGTTTCATCTGTTACCGCACTTTTAAAACCCTTAACTGCAGAACCCAGATCAGAGCCCAAATTACGGAGTTTTTTCGTACCAAACAACAACACAATAATCACTGCGACAATTAATAATTGCCAAATACCTATACCGCCCATAAAAATCCCCTATAATTTAATTGATTTCATTATAAAGTTTATAGAAAAAAAATCACCAACTGATATGCTAAATAATGAGGTAAAACAAATTTTGATAAAAATGTATTGTAAAAATAAGTGTTATTGGCGTATTTGCCTAGTGTTCTTTTACTTTGCATTTGCAAATTCAGCTCAAGCTTACACGTCACAAAAAGAAAAACAAACCGCTGAAGAAAAAGATGATCACTGGATGCAAGGATTGCATGAAACGGTTTCCAATTCCGTTTATCAATCTGCGCAATGGTTTGATAGTTTTTTTATCGCAGATGGCAGTGAACAACAAAGCCCAAAAACCACAGCAAAAATTCGTTTTGCTTGGTTGCCAAAAAGTCGCGATTGGAGTGAAGTTAAACCCCGCTTTCGAGTGCGGGTTAAATTACCGCACCTGCAAGATAAGGTCAGTGTTGTATTATCAGACGAAGATGACGAAGAGCTGAATAATTTACCACTCGAGTCAGCCAACACGAATTCTAAAACCGAAGATGAAAAGTTTTCTTTGGCGCTTAACTACACCGAAGATAAAAGCGACAGCCGCTTAATGAATTATCGTTTAGGTATTTCCGGTGGTGACATTTTTGTCAGAGCAAAGCACAAACGCCGCTTTGATATCAGTGAACAGCAAAGCTTTTTATTCGAGCCATCACTATATTATTACTTAGATGAGGGTTTAGCTGCCAAATTATTATTGGAATATGATTATCAATTAGATCATAAATCTCTATTTCGGGTTAATTATAGTATTCGAGGCTCGGCAGAGTTTAGCGGCATACGCTGGAAACACGGTTTTTATAAACTTAATCAAATCAATCACACAACCGCAACAGTATTAAGCTTTCAAGCTGAAGGCGAACGTAATGGTGCACGAGGTTTCGTTGTTGATAAATACACCTTAGGCTATCGTTATCGTTTCAATGCCTTGCGAGAGTGGCTATTTTTTGAAATCGAACCTTTTCTTGAATTTCCAGAGCAAGAAAACTATCACACAACACCGGGCATCGCCTTTCGCGTTGAAGGTTTTTTCCATAAAGGGTAGCGTTATCGAGCCAACGTTATGCTCGATACATCTCTATCACATTATCTGCTATTTTAGCCTTAACTATTTTTGCAGGTCGGCTAATATGATAGCCTTGACCAAATTCACAACCAACATGCTGTAACTTTTGAAGCATAGCTTCAGACTCAATACCTTCTGCCACTAATCGATAACCAAAGTTTGTTCCCAATTCATGCAAAGCTTTAACTAATGACAAATTTTTCTCATTATGATTTAAGCTACGCACAAAGCTTCGATCGAGTTTAATAAACTCAAACGGATAACTATGTAAAAAGTTAAAAGATGATAAGCCCGCACCATAGTCATCTAATGCCAATTTGACACCAAATTCCTTCAGTTTTCGTAGGCCTTTCAAAGCTAATTCAGTATGTCGGGCAAAAGCCGATTCATTAAACTCTAAAATCAGCCGCTCAGGTTCAATCGTGTTAACGCTAATTAAATTAATTAATTTTGCCAATTGATTCGCTTGGGTTAAATGCCGACCAGATAAATTAACACCAATATAGGTATGTTTATATTCTTCTGACTGCTTCCAAAGCTTTAATTGTAGACAAACCTCTTCAATGACCCAGGTTTCAATCTCTAAAATCATACCGGTTTCTTCTGCCATAAAAAGAAACTCACTCGGGGTCAGCAAACCTTTTGTTGGATGTTGCCAACGTAACAGTACTTCAAAGCCAAGCGCTTTTGTTGAATTCAAATCTGAAATTTTCTGATAATGTAATTCAAACTGTTTACTTTGTATTGCTTGCCTTAATTCTTGCTCAAGTGTCATGCTAGCGATAAGTTGCTCACGCATACTGTCATCAAAAAACACATAACGGCCTCGCCCTAAACTTTTAGCCTGATACATTGCAGCATCAGCATCACGCAATATTTCGTTAGCGTCTTTGTAACTGACTCGGCTTTGAGCGATGCCGATACTGGCATTAGAGTACAAAGTATGACCATCAAGTTCAAAAGGTTGCGCAATTGAGTCAATAATACGAGAGGTAATTTCCTCAACATCTTCCAATGATTGTAATGAATCTAAAAGTACAACGAACTCATCACCACCTAACCTGGCTAAAATATCATTATCACGCACACAAGCGCGTAGACGCTTAGATATTTCAATTAAGAATTGATCGCCAGCATGATGGCCTAGGGTGTCATTAATCATCTTAAAACGATCTAAATCAATGAACAAAACGGCAAACCGTTGATTGGGATGTCGCTTTAAATGCCGAATGGAATAAGTTAAGCGATCGGCAAACATGGCTCTATTAGGTAATTGAGTTAACGCATCGTGATGCGCTTCATGATATAGGCGAGCTTCCGCTTTTCGACGCTCTTCAATTTGCATGCGTAAGTTCAAGTTGGTTGCTTGTAGCTCTTGTGTACGCTTATTGATCATTTTCTCAAGTGCTTCGTGGCTTTGCAGTGCTCGTTGTTGCGCTCTTTGTCGTAAAATCTCAACAGAAATATGATGACTCACGTAACGCATCAGCTCAAGATCTTTACTCTGATAAGCTGACTCATCTTGATAATGCTGTATCGCGATAACACCAAAAACTTCTCCCTGATCAGATAAAGGAGCTGCTAACCAAGCTTTAGGTAATTGACGTTCTGGATAATACTGCGTAAAAGCAGACTTTGTAACTTCACCTTGAGACGCTAAAGTGTAGACCATTCTGTCACTCAACAAGATCGGTTTTGCTTTTTTGATAGCTAACTCTGACAAACCATTACTAAGCTTTCGGGTTTCGGGTTGCGGTAACTGTTCATCGCAGTGATAAGGAAATTCCAATTCAGTTTTATCATCTGATAATAAGGCAATATAAAAATTCTTAGCAGGTAATAACTTATTGATTTCTTGGTGTAAAGCTTGATAAAAATTTTCAATAGCTTGCGATTTTGCCGTTAACTCCGAAATATTCAGTAATACTCGATGAGTTTTAACCGCTAATTGCCGCTCAACAATTTCACGTTGTAATTGCTGATTTGTTTGAGTGAGCTTTAATGTGCGCTGACGAATACTAGATTCTAATAATTCTCGACTTCGTACGCGATCAATTGCAGTTACCAGATGCTCAGCAATAAACTCTAATATTTGGCAGTCTCGCTCAGAAAAATAAAGCTTTTCATCATAACTTTGCAAAGCAATGACACCAATAACTTGTTTGCCTCGTTTTAACGGTACACCAAGCCAATCAACACATTCTGAGCCATATAAAACAATTTCATTTGCTTTAGCTAAAGCCATACGTTGTTTTTCTGAGCAGTGCATTGGTTGTTGACGCAATAACACTAAACCGGTCAGGCTTTTTCGCCAGTCAGCTAAATCAACATGCTCGCGTAAACGCATTTCTACTGGATTATGACAGTAGGCCAATTGTAACTCATCCGAGCTATTGAGCAGCGCAATATGAAAGCTATCAGTAACCATTAAAGTTTTAATTACCGATTCAAGCGCATGATAAAATGCATCCATATCGGTCACAGCACTGGCTAATTCAGACAGTTGCAGTAAACCAGATTGCATGCTTTTAAGTTGACGATATTTTTTCAGTAGCGATTTTAATTTGGGGTGTTGCCGTATCGCATGAATATTTTCCTTCGCCTTAGGTTCCATGATGGAAATTCCATTTATTATTATTAGTAGTATTATTTTTGTACGGCTAGTCTAACAAAATATAATTTTTTGGCTAGACCTTATTCAAGGTCATTGTCTATATTTTACACAATAAAAAAATACTGTCAGAACAATACTCATACTCTCGCTGTCTCAATGTAATGGCTCACGAGAGATCAAAGTGCTTTTTTAATGCTATTAACTGGGCTTAAAAAGCGTATCAAAACAAATTTTATTGATAAAAAAACCGGCAAAAGCCGGTTTTTTTTGAAAAGTAACAATATTATACTGCCATTGCACCTTTAAGCTTAGCAAGGGCATTTTTCTCAAGCTGACGAACACGCTCTGCTGATATTTCATACTTATTCGCTAACTCTTGTAGAGTCGACTTATCATCATGTAACCAACGCGTACGAATAATATCTTGGCTACGCTCATCAAGGCTGACCAACGCATTGCTTAAGCGTTTATTAGCGTGCTGCTCCCAATTTGAGTCTTCAACCTCAGTTGCAAGATCAGATTGTTTATCTTCTAAGTACTGGGCAGGAGAATATGAGCTCGCACTAGCATTATCATCATCGTCAGTTGATAATTCAAAGGCTTGGTCTTGGTTACTCATACGAGATTCCATTTCCAAAACATCTTTGGTACTTACACCTAAAGTTTCAGCAACATTGTTAACTTCATCATTGCTAAACCAGCCTAAACGTTTTTTGTTTTTGCGTAGGTTAAAAAATAATTTTCGTTGTGCCTTAGTGGTTGCTACTTTGACAATGCGCCAGTTTTTAAGCACAAACTCATGAATTTCAGCTTTAATCCAATGAACAGCAAAAGAAACTAAGCGAACACCGACTTCAGGGTTAAAGCGCTTAACAGCCTTCATTAAGCCAACATTGCCCTCTTGAATTAAATCAGCTTGTGGCAAGCCATATCCGGCATAACCTTTAGCAACATGAATTACAAAACGAAGATGCGACATAATTAATTCTTGCGCCGCTTTTAAATCATTTTCAGAATATAAACGAGTTGCTAACTCATGCTCCTTTTCAGCGGTTAGCATAGGAATGCTATAAGCTGATTGCACGTATGCCTCAATGCTGCCACTTTGTGGAACAGTTAACGCCATTGATTGCATTGATTCACTCATTTAAAAACTCCTCTATCTAATCTAACCTAGCTCGCAATAGTAACACAAATTCCCTACCATCACGACTTTATACGCCAACAGTAGCTTAGAAGACAGGGGGAAACAACACCCTCTTTCAACTTTTCGATGAATAATTTGTTAAACTTTGTCACTCATTAAAAAATTTTCTTAAAATACATAACCATGAACAATCATCAAAAGTTAGTTTACTATCTTAATGTGACGGTTTTATGTCATAGCGAGTTGTAAAATATCACCATAAGATATATAAGTATTAAAGTTTCGCTTATTAAAATTCATTATGGCGGCATTAAGTTAGAGGTGTTATGTATTCATTTATTGCCCGACAACCGATATTAGATTTAAATCAAAATGTGGTTGCGTATGAGTTACTCTTTAGAGAGGGTGAAAACAACTGTTGTCCAGATATAGACCCCGATCAAGCTACATCCAATATATTAAGTAATAATCACTTAACTTTAGGCGTAGAAAATATCACTAATGACCTGCCCGCCTATATCAATTTTCATTCTAATACGCTGATTAACGATTTTCCAAGTTTCCTAGACCCAAGTAAGGTAGTTATAGAAATATTAGAAGATGTTTCAGCAAGTGATGCCTGCTATCAGCATGTAAGCAGCTATCAGAAAAAGGCTATCAACTTGCCTTAGATGACTATGACTTTGATCCAAAATGGCAACGTTTTTTCCCTTATATCAATATTTTGAAAATAGATGTTTTAGCCTATTCAATGCTTGAGATCAGTAGATTGGTTCGCTCATTAAACCATACGAAAATAACGTTACTGGCTGAGAAGGTTGAAACCGCCAAGCAATTCGAACAAACAAGGTTACTTGGCTTTAGCTTATTTCAGGGCTACTTCTTTGCAAGACCTGAAATGCTTAAACAAAAGAAAGTTACCAGTGCTAAGCAAAAAATCTTAGCATTGATCGGCCATGCCAATGATGAGCAATTAGACTTTGACACTATGGGCAATATTTTTAGCTCAGATCCAGGTTTAACTTATAAATTATTGCGATTTATCAATAATCCTTGCTATGGAAGAAGCCAGGAAATAACCTCATTAAAACATGCGTTAATATATATTGGTGATGTAGAATTAAAAAAATTTATTGCCCTATTAGCTTTAGCGGATCTTAACCAAGACAAACCATCTGAAATCATACGCTTATCATTAATAAGAGCAAAGTTTTGTGAACATATTTCTTTGTTTCAGAAAAACCAAGAAAATCCACCGAAAGCATTTTTAACCGGTCTATTATCTTTTATTGATGGGATTTTAGATCAAACGTTAATCACACTCTTAGATATATTGCCAGTGCATACTGATATTAAGCGTGCATTACTGACTAATGACAACTACCTTGCCCATTACCTGAATCTAGCTAAAAATATTGAAATGGGCCATTGGCAAGCAAGCGACTTACTAATTGAACAATTAGCACTCAATCATGAGCAGTGCTTTATCGCGCATACCAAAGCAATTGCTTGGGCTGATGAAATGCTACAAGAGTAAAGGTAGGCGTTTTTATCGGTAACTTAAATTATTGCACACTTTAATCGGCTGTTGGCTCAATAGCACGTATATGTTGGCGTACAGAGATAAAGCTCCCTAATAAGCCTAAACCAATAGCCAAAAGCTGTAAAACCATTAATTCAGCAAAGGATAAGCCAGATAAAACAAACTGACTTTGATAAAGGTCGGTTAACTGCCCTAAGGCTCCAGAAATATAACTCGCTAAAATAGCGACACAAATACTCGCGACAAAACCACCAAGCACGCCATACCAAACTCCGGCATATAGAAATGGACGTTGAATAAAGCTATCTGTTGCTCCCACCAATTTCATCACAGCAATGGCATCTTTTTGATTTAAAATTGCTAAGCGAATAGTATTGCCAATAATTAAAACCACCGACAAGCACAACAACACCGCTATTGCTATCACCACATCTTCAATTAGCGCAGCCATGGCTTGTAAACGAGTTAACCATTCAAGATCAAGTTTACCTTGGTCGACGCCTCGCTCTTGCTCTAATTTAAGTAACAATTCACGAGCAGCCTGAACCTGGCTAAAGCGCTTACTAGGTGTTACTAACAAGGTAGCAGGTAATGGATTTTCATCCAAATATTCTAGCGCTTGGCCAAAACCAGAGCTCACTTTAAATTCTGTTAATGCTTGTTCAGCAGAGATGTAGACAACGTTTTCCACCTCAGGATAAAGCTTAATACGTTGTACAAGATTTTGAGCTGATTTATCAGGTGTTGATAGTTTTAAGAACAGTGTGATTTCCGATGCAGAGCTCCACTGCTCAGTAACCATTTGAGTATTTTTCACAAAAAGGTGCAATGTAGCCGGTAAAGTTAAACTTATCCCTAACACTAAAACTGTCATCACCGACGTAAACGGCGTACGCCATAAATCTCCTAAGCTACCTATCGCCTGTTGTAAATGACGAATAACTCGCGCAGTAATGCGCCCGGTCCAACCTAGCTGGTGCTTACTTTGACGGCTAAAATTAGTTTGCACTTAAATCACCTGCTGCCTGCAAACCATCGACAATGCCATCAGTGATCATATGACCTTGTTTTAACGTCAACGTACGATATTTCATCCGAGCAATTAATCCTAAGTCATGGGTGGCAATTAACACACTAACGCCCATATCATTGAACTCTTCAAATAACCTAATAATATCTAAAGACAATTTAGGATCCAAATTACCCGTAGGCTCATCCGCTAATAGTATCGGGGGTTTATTTACAATTGCCCGTGCTATACCTACACGTTGCTGTTCACCACCAGAAAGCATATTCGGAAAGCATTTTAATTTACTCGACAAGTGCACTTTATCAAGTGCCGCCTCAACTCGCTTACGAGTTTCCTTATGGCTATAGCCTTCAATAATGAGTGGTAAAGCAACATTGTCAAATACCGTTCGATCTAATAACAAGTTATGGTTCTGAAATATCATACCAATACCACGGCGCACATAAGGTATTTGCTGATATTTAATGGTTGATAGCTCGCTACCATTAATTTCAATACTACCAGCGCTAGGCTTTTCCATCATACTCATCAGTTTCAATAACGTACTTTTACCCGCACCTGAGTGACCTGTTAAAAACGCCATTTCACCGGCGGCAATAGCAAAACTCACTTGTTTCAGTGCTAAAAATCCGCCAGGGTAAGTTTTACTAACGTTATTAAATCGAATCATAAGTCGTATTATTCTTCTGCTGCTTCGTGTGTAAACAGCGCATCAATAAAGTCGTTACCATCAAATGGACGTAAATCATCAATACCTTCACCAACACCTAAGTAGCGAATAGGAATAGCATGCTTATCTGCGACAGCAAAAACAACACCACCTTTGGCTGTGCCATCAAGTTTTGTTAACGTTAAGCCCGTTAAGCCCACCGCTTCATTAAATAACTTTGTTTGGCTCAAAGCATTTTGCCCGGTACCAGCATCAAGTGTTAACATCACCTCATGCGGCGCATGTACATCAAGCTTTTTCATCACTCGAACCACTTTTTTCAGCTCTTCCATCAGGTGATTTTTATTTTGTAATCGCCCTGCTGTATCTGCAATTAATACATCAATACCGCGTGATTTCGCCGCACTAATAGCATCAAAAATAACCGAAGCACTGTCTGCTCCAGTATGTTGAGCAATAACCGGAATATCATTCCGCTCGCCCCATACTTGTAACTGTTCAACAGCTGCAGCACGGAAAGTATCGCCCGCCGCTAGCATGACTGACTTACCTTCCGCTTGAAATTGTTTCGCCAATTTACCTATAGTTGTTGTTTTACCAACACCATTGACACCGACCATTAAAATAACAAAAGGGCCATCGGTTGACTTGATCACCAGTGGTTGACTCACTGGCTCAATTATTTTCTTTAACTCGGCTTTTAATAAATCGTATAGTGCGTCGGCATCTTTTAATTGTTGACGTGATGCTGACTCCGTTAATGAATCGATAATTCTTGTTGTGGTTTCAACCCCCACATCCGCTAGCAATAAATGTGTTTCAAGTTCTTCAAAGAGCTCATCATCAATTTTCTTGCCACGAAATAGGCTAAATAGTCCCCCACCAAGATTTTGTCTTGTCTTGGTTAGGCCTTGCTTTAAGCGCGCAAAAAAACCAATTTTCTTCTCTGGCTCTGGCTCTGGCTCTGGCTCTGGCTCTGGCTCTGGCT